>OGJP01000631.1_pt1 | contig 14085 bp, 7 predicted proteins | sample 1572311 | NCBI WGS metagenome assembly OGJP01 (sample SAMEA2582093, study PRJEB24529) | metagenome | biome: Human gut stool | place: China | collected 2011
GATTTTTGCGAATGCCGGGTTAACAGCATCTGCTCCAACACCAGTCAGGGTAGCTACGGTACCAGTTGCAAGAAGGTTGGTGATCATTAACCAAGATACCAGACCTGCAAGACCTGCAGTACCATCATTGTCATCTGCCATACCAACTGCTACACCAATAGCGAACAGCCAGGACATGTTGTCGATCAGAGCGCCACCAGCTTTTACAAGGAAAAATCCAATGATCTGAGCTGCTCCACTGATGTCACCACCCTGCATGGTACTCGGGCAAAGTGCATATCCAATACCCATCAGGATACCACATACCGGAAGACACGCTACAGGAAGCATCAGTGACTTACCAAGTTTCTGTAAATATTTCATCATATCTACATTTCCTCCTTTATTTGATTTTTCAATCAAGTTTTTATGGTCTTATTGTAATCATTTTTTTGGCATCTGTATAGTTACGATTTTATCCATCCTATGGACAATTTGAATGATTCTTAAACTATAAAATTTTTCTAAAAACCCTAAATTTTTTGTAATATGGATTTTCTTATTCTTGATATGGAACATTTTCTCTTTTTCGGTAGAAATAAACAAAACAGGTGAAAATCATCTATATTCTATGGTAAAATAGGAATAAATCACAAACTATGAAAGGATTTCTTTATGAACTATGATGACAATTACGAGGATGAAGCTTTTCAGACACTTCGCCATTTTGCGCTTGTCGGCCTGCGGAATCTGAATATCCAGAACCGGTTGATCATTTCCTATATAATATCCACGATCTTCCCACTTCTGTTCGTATATCTGTATTCCTACTATTTATATGGAAGCTCCGTTGTCACCGGTCAGCTGCTGGTCCTGTCGATCCTGATTGCAGGCATTGCACTGACCATGACCACCTACACTTACCTCAGTATTTCCAGTCCGATTCAGCATATGATCGAGACCTGTCAGAATATCTCTGACGGAAATCTGGATGTAAGGATCCAGGATAAAGGAAATGACGAACTGGCATATCTGTCCGATAACATCGACAGCATGGTGACAGAGATTCAGCTTCTTCTGGAACAGCGGCAGGAAAGTGATGCCCGCAAGAGGGAACTGGAATTAAAGATGCTTCAGTACCAGATCAATCCACATTTTCTGTTCAACACACTGAACACACTGATGCTGGTTGCACAGATGAATCAGGACAAAGTTGTTGCCGATGGTATCCGCTCTTTAAGTGAACTGCTGAAAAACACGCTGATCAATGACCATGAATTTATTACTATCGGCGAGGAGATTGCCAATCTGAAACACTATTTTTCCATTCAGACCATTCGATACGCCGGAAGCTTCCATGTGAATTATGAGATTCCAGAAGATCTGACAGACTTTATGCTTCCCAAGCTGATCCTGCAGCCCCTGGCAGAAAACAGTGTTCTGCACGGTTCTTATAATGATGGAACTGTCATGGAGATTTATGTGCGCTGCTACCAGGAATCAGCGGATATTATATTGGAAGTGGAAGATCACGGAAAAGGATTTGATATGAATGATAAAAGTTCTGTTCCAAAAGGACTGGGTGGTATCGGCAGTCGAAATGTCAATGACCGCATCCATCTTTACTTTTCAGATGACTATGGAATGACCGTATCCAGTGCTCCCGGAAAAGGAACACTGTGCCGGATCCGCATTCCATCTATCAATACAAAAATTGTCAACGCAAAAGAGGGAGAAACTTATGTACCAGGTACTGATCGTCGATGACGAACCTATTGTAAAAATTGCACTTCGCTCCATGCTGGACTGGGGTTCGCTTGGTTTCCATATCTGCGGAACGGCCTCCAATGGACAGGAGGCCTTGGAAATGGCTGAGCGCATGCATCCGAATCTCATTATCTGTGATCTGAAGATGCCTGTCATGGACGGGATTGATCTGATCCGCACAGCCAAAGACCGCAGTATGAACTGTGAATTTCTGGTTATCAGCAACTATGAAGATTTTAATTATGTACGAACTGCTCTGGTTCTTGGAGCCTCTGACTATATTTTGAAGGTCAGCATCAGCCCCGAAGAACTGACCACCCAGCTCCAGAAGATCAAAGAAAAGCTGGATCAGAAGCAAACTCATCATCAGCACGAAGAAAACAGTGCAGAACAATCTTTTCACCATCAGGAACAGCATGCTGCCTGGCGGGAATATTTCACTCACAAAAGCTATGCCTTGGAAGATCTGGTCTCGATTACCGATATCGATACCGAACATCTGGGTTCTCTCGCCCTGTGTGAGATTTCTTTCGACTGGTATGCCCAACAACTGGAGACTCTTCCAGCCCCGGATCTGATCCGCAGCACCTTGAAAAATGCACTGGAGCATTTTGACCGGAGACGCATCATTTTCTTCAGTTCCAGTAGCACACTCCTGCTGATACAGGAAGAAGAATTAAAAAAACAGAATAATACCATTGAGGGACTGGCCGCCCGTATAGAGCAGTTGTTCCGGTATTATATGCCCTTGTCTCCAACGATCATTTATCAGGATCATGTAACGGATCTTCTGCAGGCCCGTAAAGTATATCACCGTTTCCAGGAATTGCTGGAATTAAGTTTCTACGGCGAACTAGGAACCATGAATGCCCATAATGTCTCCGTTACCACTTCCATCCCGGAACTGACTTATCGAGAGCTGGCCACCAGAATCCTGGCACTGCCGACCGCAGAACGTCTCTCCCGTTCCGAAGAACATATCAAAGAACTGTTGAACACTTGCAGACAACAGCATGTAGTTCCGGACAAAGTCATTCAGTATTCTGTCCGCCTGTTGGTAGAACTAGAATATCAGCTTTCTGAGATTCCAGCTTCCGCCCACGACCAGATTGTGGAATGTGCAGATTTTATGCGAAATGCCATCAGCCAGGAAGAACTGGAACAGCATCTGTTCCATGCTCTCCAGGTCATGTTTTCCCCGGAATCCAGCACTCAGGCAACTACAGATCAATACAGCCTGGAGGTGGAACAGTCCATTGCCTATATTAAAGAAAACTATATGCGCAAGATCAGTCTTGCATCTGTGGCAGAACATGTGGGTTTAAGTTCCGGTTATCTGTGCCGGATCTTCAAGGATGAGACCGGTGGAAGCATCAACACCTACATCAATAACCTGCGTATGAACAAAGCAAAAGAGCTCCTCTCCGACAAGAACAGCTATATCAAAGAAGTGGCTGTGGCTGTCGGATTCGAAGATCAGCTCTATTTCAGCCGCCTGTTTAAGCGGTATTCAGGTCTGACACCTTCTGAATATCGGGCATCTAAGAATCCGCAATAATTTCACAGATCGAGTAAGAGGCGGTGACTAACCGCCGTCCTCTCACAGCACCGTACGTACCGTTCGGTATACGGCGTTTTCAATAGTTGACGTGCACAGACTGATAGGCTATGGCTAAATCATAAAAGCCGCTGTTTATCAGTCTTTCTTTTGTCATGGCTTTCTTGACTGTCGTCAGATTGGCACAATACCAGTGTCCCCTTCGACAGTTTGCCGCCATGTTCGCATAGTATTCATGGATTCCCATTTTTATCAAATTTCTCTTCTTTGTTCTGGGCAATTTCCATTGTTTCCATATACACATACGTATTATGTGATAGAGCCATCCGTTGATGTCATCTATGTTGTTCTTCATACTTGCAATTCCGTAGTAGTTAAGCCATCCCCTCGCATACACCTTGATTTTCTCAAGGCTTGGCTTGATTGACTGACATCGCTTACGGGAAGATAACTCCTTCAGTCTAGACTTAAACAAAAAAAGAGCATAGTCACCAATATGATAGTTACTTTTTTAAATCAAGGATTTTCATGTATTTTTTTCCCTTCTTCATTTTTCTATCTACTATCAATAGTACGATAATAAGCAAAAGTATCCAGTAAATAACTGGCACCTGAATCATTTTTTCTTTTAATTCATCAATTCCCGTCCCAAGATTCTTGGCTTTCTCTTTCTCAGGATAGACCTGATCCATAAGCCTTCCTACTAATATATTTCTTCCATTTGTCATCTCTGAAGTACATGTTATCAGAAGAACCAAATGGTCATTTTCCGTAAGTTCAAAGTTTCTTTTATGTAAAGCATTGTCTGATATTTCCTGCAGATACGCCTGTTTTGCTTCCGGTTCCTCAGAACTGACACTGAACAGCCGTTCATTATAAGCATCTGCCTGAATCAATGCATAAAATTCAATTCCATGATCTTTTCCATCAAAAAAAATATTTCCGTATGGATGTTCGTCAAAATACTCCTTATCTATGAATAGCCCCACATCTCCAAACATCATGTGTTTTTCCATATGGTGTCCGTAAATCATATTGTTAAAATCGGAAAAATCCGGTTTGTTTGCACAGTGCAAAAATATGGAACCACTTAAAGAGTATTTGCCTTCGGCATCCGTATTCATATAGGTATCGTCATCTTCTGCCTGAAGCAACGGATAATTAACGTTTGTTTCATTTATTCGAATCCAGCCAATAATGTCCGGATTCATTTTCTGCAATTCTTCAAAAGATTTCGTATGTTCTTCTGTGGGAATATAGACTTCGTAGTTCTTTGCATCTGCCGCCTGATATACCTGATTGAAATCCCATAACATATAGCATGACAGGAACATTACCATAAGAATCAGCAATAACGCTATAAAATTCACCATATGATCTACTATTTTGACTAAAAACTTTGCTGCTTTTTTCATATGAAATATTTCTGAGGTTTCCTTTCTTATTCCAAAAGAGAATGTGACGGAGTATCGCCGCACGCATTCCCTTTGCTGTTACTTTTATGATTCTATGAAATTATTTCTGTACTTTTTTGCGTTTGAAAGCAATAAATCCAAACAGTGCTGCTACACAAAGAGCAACCATCAGAACGTATGGAAGAGTGTTCATAATAATACCAGTTATTGGTACGTTGTTGAATCTATTTGTTACGTCAACAGTGTTCTTTTTCTGGCCAAGTTTCTTGTCCGATACATTAATTTCTTCATTATACTTTGTTGCGGTAACAGTAGATTCTTGTGTACCATTAAGTGTAACTACAGCACTTCCTTTGTAGTTTGGTTTTGCAGCCTCAGTTACAGTAATCGTTGTTCCTACTGGAAGCTTTGTGAACTGCATATTCGCACCATCTGTCAGTGTAAATGTGTAAGTAGTACCATCTGTAAGAGTAATTTTTGTATTATTTGCCTTTACACCACCGAGGGTATTACCATCTGTTCCTGTAGGAAAATTAAACTTTGCAGTAAAGCTAAATGTTTCACCTGTTGTAGGTTCAGTTGTCTCACCTGTCGTCACGTTCTTTTCAACCTTTTTAGATACATTTAAGGAACCAAGGTTGTCATAATCAACATCAGGATCAGTACTCGGATTTGAAGGATCTGTACCTGTGCCAGCTTCCTGGACATAAGTGTTTTCGAATTTAAATCCGTTATTAACTCCATTACCAATATCTACTTTTACAGGACTTGTTTCATCGGTACCCTGGTCATTCTTAATTTTGTTAACAACGATATTGGAAATCTCATAGCTACCAGCTGCTGTATTGGAAACATATACATCCATAAGATACTCAGCTTTGGACATGAGCATTTTTTCTTTCTCACCCGTATCGTCAAGATTCAATGAGTTTCCTGTTTCTGTTACTTTGTAACTATACTTACCAGCTTCACTATATTCAGGAAATGTTACAGCCCATCTTTGAGTTAAAGTACCTGTTCCATCTGTTGTTTTAAACTCAGCCTTTTTAATTGTAACATCTGCATCAGTATCTACTAAATTATCAACACCTTCTCCGTTTTTCTGCTGTACTGCATTAAATGTAAAGTCAACGTCCTTTGCTACTTCAGTGTTAAAAACCTTTGTAATATACGCTTCCTTTGTCGTTGTGCCTGCCCCTTCTGCAAATACCGGCATTGCCAGTCCCATTGTCATAGCACCTGCTGCGACAATAGCGAGCATTTTCTTAGTGAATTTTTTCATGCTCATTTTAGTTCCTCCCTTGTGAATTCTTTTGTTTTTTATTTGATTAACGGATCCGGTAATTAAATTCCCCTACTCCGAATAGTCGCAACGACTTTTCCTTTGACATCTTTTATATCAATACAGCCATAGATTCGGCTGTCCGATGCCTGTGGTCTGTTATCTCCAAGTATAAATACCTGGCTACTCCCGACTGTGACCGGAAAATCCACTCCATCTTTAAATTGGGTGGTATCAAAGTAAATGTCCTGAGATATCTGTTCTGCACCATTTATCTTAAGTCCATTTTTTGTAATATCAACGGTGTCCCCTGCTACCGCCACAACACGTCCGGTCGTGGTTCTGCCGTCATCTTTAAACACTGCAACGTCACCGGAAATAAAACTTTTATCCAATCGGTAATATATGACCAGATCACCGTCTTTGATTGCCGGTTTCATGGAGACATCATTTATCCTTACAATTCCATAGAGAAATGTAAAAATAAGAAATACTGCTAAGACAATAAATGCAATCTTTAATAACAACTGAACAATATCCTGTGCTACAGATGTTTCCTGTACTATATTGTTGTTTTTATTTAACCGTTCAGTTTCGTTCTTCATCCTATCCTTCCATAAAAATGAATGCCCATACCCTTCTAGGGGATTTATTTGTTTTAGGTCAACTCGGACATCCACGGTATTAGTTTGTACCCTTTATTATAGTGGTTATTTTTTATTCCAATGCAACAAATACATAAAATGTCTGATGTATTTTTGCAAGTTTTGTTCCATAGCAGTGTTTATCTTATTTTCCGTCTTCTTCTGAAAAACAGAATCATGATAATACTTATGGCGAATAGTAACCATACATGCCTGCTTGTTCTCAGACGAACCCCTGTTTCCGGTATTGATTGTGTGTTTTCGTTTGTGATTTTTAACTCAATCACATCCCCATGCATACCTTCAATCGTCTGTCTCAAAATGGCTGTATTTCCGTTATGACTAGCCTGCATCGGCTGAGAATACTCATTGTCTTTACCTTTTTGGGAAATCCAGACATTATATTTTGATGTATCAACAGTTTCCGTAATGATAATCTCCGAAGAAATATCTACATTTTGTAACGTGATCTTACTGCCATGCTTCACAGAAGTCCTTATCGTCTTATTTTGCAGCTTCTGACCATCTTCCCAGTAAATAATATCTATATCAAATGGCTTTCTGCGGTTTCCAAGCGGACCTGTAACTTCCTTGGTAATCTCAACTGTCAGGCCACCTTTTACTGGGTGGTTCACAATATGTCTGTCCGAAAGAGCTTTCCAGGTGTTTGTATTCAGATCTTTTTCATATAAGAATAAGATCTCAGATTCCACATCCATCATATACATAGTCAGGTTATCCTGATACTGAGTCTTGCTTTTATCTGCTTTATCCTCTTTATTCGGAGTTACCGATTCTACCATCCAATATCGTCCGTTCTCAAAGTCCTCCGGTAATTGAAGCATTCCATTTTCATCTGTTTCTAAGGAACGATACGTCGTACACGTTTTTCCATCCTTTTTCAGAACGATTGGATCCGTGCTCTTGCCATTCTCATATTCTACGGAATAACCTGCATCATCTTCATATTCAGACGTAACTTCATTATACGGCACCTTATAGAACAGAAATTTTGCACCGGCAAGCCGCTTTCTTGGCACATCATCGGTCTTAAGGAAGCTTCGTTCAGCCAGATTAAATTGTAAATTTTTCACTTCCAGTTCTATTGTGGAAACCGCCTGGAATTCCTTATCGTTCTTTGGCGACAACAGCTGCCCTGTTGAATCCTTATACTGAACCTCTGGGTAAATGACCTCATAATACAGGAAACCATCTCCAAATTCCGGAGAATAGTGCGTCTTTCCGATCTCTATTTCTTCGATCTTATACTCCACCGGATTTCTGTCCAAAAACAGTGGAATATTTTCAAGTGTGTATTTCCATCCGTTTTCTTCATTTAACAGAAATTCCTGTCCCGTGGAAATTCCGTTCTGGTACAAACGAATTTTCACTTGTTTTTCCGTTATGGCATCATTTGGATTTCCCCAGGTCTTCTTAATGTGCAGAGTTCCTGTTTTAGCAAAGTTTCGGATATTCAGGTTTGTATCCCCTCGTGGTATCAGTACCGCCTTTCCATTGATCAGACCGTTTTCCGGAGCTGGTACAGCTTCCTGATTCTCTCCTCCCAGTCTGTCTACAAGCTTCGCCTCTTTGATCTTGAAGGCTCCATTTGCAATCTCCACGGTGATCTGTATATCTCCCGTATCTACATATCCTGTAGGAAGGTTAGTTTCACGCAATAGGTAAGTTTCCGTTGCTGTCCGAATATTGCCATCTTCATCCTGTAATGGAATGAAAAGTTGTGCAATTCCGTTTTTGTCTGTTTTCACCTGGCCTTTCTTAATACCATCCACACTGACGTCAAAGATAATCTTCTCCATTCCCTGTCCGGTAGAAGCATCAAATTTATTCAGTGTAAGTACTCCTGGTTTCTGGTATCGATTTTCCAGCTCGATGGTAAGTGTTTCTCCTCCACGGCCGATTCCACGACCAGTAAATTTAATACCGCTTTCCGGATACAATTCCCAGGAATTTACATTTTCTCCCTGTTCATGGGAATTGTGGACATTATACCAGCCAGAGAATGTTACATTGGGATCATCTGGCTTGTAGTTATATTCTTTTAATGTGTACTTCCAGAAGGAATCTGCTTTAACCAGCCACGTACAGCTTGTATGTTCTGGATTATCCCAGGTTCCCACAACCTCAGTTGGTAATTCCTCTCCTTGAGGAGCTTCTGCATCCGCTGTCTGACCATCTTCTGAAGGAAGCACAAGCTTCATATGCTGATGAAACGCCGGCGGCTGTATTGTTCCATCCAAAAGCTTTTCATCCATATCCACAGCAATATAATAGTTTTTCTTGATCTTTTCAATTACATCCGGCATTCCGACGAAATCCTTCTTTACCGTCAGATATCCATTTTTCGCCACAATACGTCCATCAATATGCCAGCCATCTGAGCTTTCGCTTTTAAAAGAATACCAATAGATCGTAAAGAATTCCGTATCTAATTTTGACGGCGGAATTTCCTTATCATCAATACGGATCGTACGCCCACTTTCACGGATTGTCTGGAATACTTCTTCATCAGAAGGGATCCTGTCGATCTTATAGATATAATCCTCATTGCCTTTATACCCTTCGTCCGCCTTTGTTCCTTGCAATAGCTCCAGTACCCTTTTGTGCCCATTCGCATAGTGTTCCCATGTGGTAGGGTTCTTATTTCCAAGAACCGGCACATCCCTGGTTTTGCTTGCTTTTATATTACAGTTTGCCACAGCAACAGCACTTGTGTAGTCATCTGGCCTTACAGACGGCAATTTCACTGAACCGTCTTCCGGCATTGCTGACTTACAGATATAAAACTGTACCTGTCTTCGGCTCCGGTCACTGACTCTGTTCCACGCTGCATAAAGAGTGATCGGTTCCTTTGCACCTTGCTCGCTATCTCTAAGCGTATTAAGTGTTATTCCCGGGTCACATTCCCTCCAGTGTCCATCCTTATCACGGTAATCCCAATGATCAAATTCATACTGTTCCAACTCTTTACTGTCATTATCTTCATGGTCATAAACCAATGGGTATGGTGATTTGATTATGTAATCGTTGGCAACATCCACTGAAATATCATCCGTATGTCTTGTCTTGTTTCCAACCTGAGGGGTCAGCTTAGATTCTTTTGGAAGCTTCTTCATATAACGGGTGGTATTATAGATCACTCTGATCGTTCCGGGATCCTGCGGTTTGTCTGCGATCACCTCATAAGATGAAGTAATATTAGGCAGTTCAAATTGAATCTTGTCATCTCCTGACGGTTTTGGCGAAACCTCATTCTCATTCTTATCCGCAGATGTACAGCTCCAGACAATCTCTTTGCCATAATACTCCCCTTCCAGAGTCGCATTCTTCTGTACTTCCACACTGTATGCTTCCCCATGTCCAACATACTTTCTCATTATTGCCTGTCTTTTTGTCAGGTTCAGCGGATCCAGTACCTCCACCAGATGGAAACATCCTTCTACAGAGAAATGTCGTCCTGCTACTCCAAACTGAGCGGAAAGCCCAGTCAGACGATCAAAATAGTTCTCACTCTTATCTGGATTTAAAGGATTGGGCTGTGAGAAATAATAAACCGATACATCTTTTCCGTTTTTAAGAACAGGGATATACCAGGTACCATCATTCTCCTTGTAAGGGTGCTGTACAAATACACGGCTGTCTGTTGCATAACCAAACAATATTTTTTCTTTGTTATCAGCGCCTGGTTCTAATTTCTCCGGAGTAAAACCAAATTCCTTGTAGATTTGAGAAATTGTATCCTCTGGTTTGGCTCTCAGATAATAGCGGCTGCTCCATCCACTGTTCGCCTTTGTGATATAATGCTGCTCGGCATTAATATTTTTTATCAGTTTATAGTGACCATCTATGAATGTATAAAAACTGATATTCGCCTCCTTTATTGCAGCCGGTTTTTCTGTATTATCCGGAACGATCACATAGGGCCGTACTGCATCATCAGGCTTAATGGTAAAGCTCATGGTAGAATTCGTGTCATCCCTGATTCCTGTAATTCCCGAAAGGGTACCATCCTCTTTTCTGCATTCCCAGTTTACTTCCTGTACCTGTCCTTCTACACGGTACTTTGTACTGACGGTTCTCGTAAGCGTGGACTTTCTTGCCACAAAATCAATTGGCGGAAGATTCTCCAACTCCGTTGGGCTATATACCTGTCCATTAGGATCCTGCACGGTCACACTGTAAAATCCGTTATACCTGTTGTCCTGGTATTCCATCAATGTCTTTACGCTCATAATAGGCGCATTTTGCCCATCTGGCAGATAATACACATCCATCGGTTCTCCGCTTTTACCTATGTAAATACATTCATGACTGCTTTGTATATATTTGCCTGCATTGTGGATGGTATCATAATCTCTCTTAGAATAATAAAAACGCTCGCTACCTCCATTCTGAATAGAGCCATCATAATGAAACTTTTTTAAATACTCTTTTAACTGGTCGTTGGAAATATAATAATAAACCGTTCCCGGCTTACTCGTAGTATCTTTTATGACAGGGACTTCTGCCTGGTCTACGTTGAATCTCTGATAATTTACAAAGGTATAAAACTTAATATTCAAAGTCTCCGGAGAAAAAGTATTACTAGCGATAGTATATGGCTGTTCTATTTTCTCAATGGTAAAGTTCAGTTCCTGCCCATTTCTTATCGGAGAAATTGTCTTTTTTTCATCTTCGCTGGCGCAAAGCCAGTCGCTGTCTTTCGTCTCTCCCGGATCAACAGAAATTGTGACTTTATCATCTTTCTTATGGTAGGTCACTGCACGGTTTCCATCCGGATAAATCACTGTAACAGAGTAGAAGCTGTGCTTATTATTCTTGATCTGTTCTGAATAATTATCCGGAACTACCTCGCTTTCATCAGCTCCTTTAGGCATATAGTAAACATCTGTCGGTACCGTTGTGTCCTGATTGTCTAGGGTGTAGGATACATATTGCTTTTCTTTATAAGTCGCCATTGTAGCACGGACTAAGGTCTTCTCATCACGAAATGCAAATGGAAAATAATTTCCGGACTGTGTTTCCTCTGCATTCAAGCCGAACTCTTTATAAATCTCAGCAAGATCACTGACAGATAAATAGCATCTGCCCTGACGGTTCCATTTATACACCTTTTTCAGAGAATCAGCCGGCAGCTTTCGAACCTCATTGTCTGCATATATATAAAACTGAATGTCAAAGGCTGTCTGATCCGCTCTCTGGATCACATAAGACTGTGTGATCTTTCCGATTGTGAACCTCGTCTGGTTCCCTGATTCCCGTACACCATCTATTACCTTATCATCTGTTCCCATACAGGTCCATTCGATCTGGTCTGTCTGGTCCGACAATTGGGGATTAAAATCAGCCACAGCTTCTTCCACTACAGTTCCTGTTAATGCATAACGAATCCGATCCTGCCCTTCTCCCTTTACCTCTACAGAATAAAACGAGTTGTCCTTTTTTACAGAATCTTTTAAATTTAATGCAACGCCTTTTCCATTTGGAAGGTAGTAAACATCTATCGCTTCCCCTTGTTTATTCTGGCCATAATTGTAAGAAACATATGTCTTTCCGGATTCTGTGTCTGTATAAACTTTTCCGTATTCTATCCCGCTTTTTCCCCGGTATGCAGATACAAACTTATTTTTTGCATCCGGATTCTGATTCTCGCCATTTTTCACAAATCCAAATTCTTCATATATCAGGAGCAGGTCCTCAATGGAAACACCATGATAGGTAGTTCTTCCGTCTTTCCATGTTGCAATGCCGGTAATGTCATTATGCTGAAGCTTTACCTTGTTTCCATCAATAATGACATAGAAATCAATATCAAATCCTTCGGAAATCTCCTGAAGTTTCGGTGATTCCTCTTGTGCAATCTGCTCCTCGAAGGCTTTTTCTTCTTCTGAAAGCTCTCCCTGGGATGGAGTAATTTCTTCCTCCGGAATCTCTTCTAATGGCGGAGTGATTTTCTCTCCCGGAGTCTCTTCTGACGGTGAAGTGATTTCTTCTCCCGGGGTCTCTTCTGACGGCGGCGTAATTTCTTCTCCCGGAGTCTCTTCTGACGGTGGCGTAAGTTCCTCTCCCGGAGTCTCTTCTGACGGTGGCGTAATTTCTTCTCCCGGAGTTTCTTCTGATGGGGGAGTAAGTTCCTCTCCCGGAGTTTCTTCCGACGGCGGTGTAATTTCTTCTTTCGGAGTCTCTTCCGCCGATGATGTGCTTTCCTCCTCTGAGATAAATTCTTCTGAAAGCATTTCTTCCTCCAGAGAACCATTTATATTCAGAATACTCTCCTCATTTGCAGAAACTGCCAAAGCTGTCGTTCCTGCACTATTCATACACAAAACCAATAAAAGTATCCAGGCTATCCATCTTAGCCATCTCTTTTTCCTCTTCACACAAATTCCTCCTCAAAACATATTTTCATTTTCTCAGTTATCTGCCTTTTTTATCCATTCCTTCTGCATTGCCGCTTCCATAAAACAATGAAGCAGCGGTTGGGAGAACGAGCCACATTCCCCGTTCAGGATCATTTGCAATGCTTCTCCATGAGTCAGTTTACTTTTATAGGGGCGAGGACTGATTAAGGCATCATATGCATCAGCCAGTCCCACAACCTGTGCACAAAGAGGAATTTCTTCTCCATGCAAACCATCCGGATACCCAGCTCCGTCATATCGTTCATGATGATGTCTGCAGATTTCATAACTAAGCGCATTTAATTTGTCTATCGTAACTATTTGTCTTTAGATTTAGATTAATACTATATAAAACCTGCCAAAGTCCTTATCTGTGCAATCTATTGTTTTTCCTGTTCCATACCCCATCTCTTACAAAACTCAGCCCTTAAAGGTACTAGTTCATGTCAAAAAAATATTCCTTAATATTATTCTCATGTATAATAGTATATCGTTCTTTCTATTTTTTATAATGCACAAAAATTGCAAATATGGCGTGTGTATTTTGCAAGAAGTGTTCCATTTTTGGATTTTCTAAAACTTCTGGTAACAAAATCCAAGAAAGTCATGTATTCCTTTAAAGAAATAGTCTCTTCCTCTGTAGTAATAACTGGAGCAAGATTTTTAATCCATGTAGAGACTGTGCCTTTTGGAATGCCATATTCGTTACTTAGTTCAGTTACACATTTGCCAGCTTTACAATGCAGATCAACAATCTGCTGTTTAAACTCTGGGGTGTATGATTTTTGATTTTTAGCCATTATGTTGAACTCCTTTTTTTATTATAGCTTGTTCAACATTTCGTGTCTATGGTTATATTCTAGCACCAAACTCTCTTTATTCATATCTACAATCTTCGTTTTCTGCGGATTCAACGTCAGTTTCAACTTAGTCATTATTCTTTTCAGATGCTAAAACACAAATTCTACATCTGTTTTTTTCTTCACACAATTACTACATCATCTGCATATTTTACCAA
>OGJP01000638.1_pt1 | contig 13813 bp, 16 predicted proteins | sample 1572311 | NCBI WGS metagenome assembly OGJP01 (sample SAMEA2582093, study PRJEB24529) | metagenome | biome: Human gut stool | place: China | collected 2011
GGGAGCCACTTCGCGACCTGTTCAAAGATGAAGTACGTAAAGCAGGTCTGGAGCTTGGAATCCCAGAAAAACTGGTATTCCGTCAGCCATTCCCAGGTCCTGGTCTTGGCATCCGTATCATCGGTGAAGTAAATGCAGAAAAAGTACGTATCGTACAGGATGCAGATTATATTTATCGTGATGAGGTTGATAAAGCAGCAGAAGCTTACAAGAAAGAGCATGGAACTGCTCCGGCATGGATGCCGAACCAGTACTTTGCAGCCCTCACCAACATGCGTTCCGTTGGTGTTATGGGTGACGAGAGAACCTATGATTACGCAGTGGCATTGCGCGCAGTCAATACCATCGATTTCATGACCGCAGAGTCCGCTGAGATTCCATTCGCAGTTCTTCAGACTGTTATGAGCCGAATCATCAATGAGGTCAGAGGCGTCAATCGAGTATTCTATGATCTCACCAGCAAACCACCTGGAACGATTGAGTTTGAATAGACCCATTATCCCGAAAAAGCTTGAATTTATAGGCTTTTTCGGGACTTTTTTTGTTTTGCTGACCGCATATTGACCGCAAGTTACCACAAATGATATAATAATTATGATAACAAATAAAAATTATTTGTGGCAAAATGGAGAATAACCATGGAAATAGAAAAGCAGAAGGAATATCAGATAGACAACATTCCGGTCCGGATAAATGGAACCATTAAAAAAGTGCTGGACATGTATTATGATCTGAAAATCCCTAGAACGGAAATGCTGGAAGATTATTATGCCGTATTGAAATATAGAGACAGACTGGCAGAATCATTGAATCCATGGAAACACTATCGGAAAAATATAAAGAAGGAAAGTGTCGAGCGGGGAATGATGACATCTGAGACAGCATTTGAGCTGGGCGCAATGACACTACAGAAACAGAAGCCCACAGATGTTATCCGGTCAGCATTTTATAAGACAAGAAATGATTCCGGGGTTGAGTGTGATTTTTTATTGAAACAGTATTTGGAACTGACTGTTATGGATCAGGATACGCTGATCATCAATCCATCACCGGATATGATTCTTAGATTTGAGGAAGCTCGAACGGGAAAAGGAAGAAACTATTATGTTGTGCCGGATAAAATAGTAGCTGGATTGTATCAGATGCAGTTTCCGGGAGCTTGCTTTAAAAGTATGACAGAACGGGATGGGTTTCAAAAATCGTTTTCGACGATTCTGCTTGTCAGCCGGGATTACGATATCAAGAAAATGGATGATCTGCTGGATTGGCTGGAGTGTTGCGAGAGAAGTGTGTTGGCGGAAGTGCCAAATGCCTATTTCGATAATGCGGCATATGGTGTTTTGGATTTTTTGAAAAACTTTTATTTGGGCATTCAAGAGATAAGTATCATAGACAGTAAAGCGTTTATGAGCACTCCCAAAAAGAAAGTTCTGGTGCGCTTTGACGGTGTTGAAAGCAGGGATCACTTCCTTCTGCGTAATTGTAACTATGACAAGGAAAACAAAAAGCTGATCTACGAGGACGATGAATATATAGTTGCCAACAAAGAACTGACGGGAAAGTTATCCTTGATCCAACTGTGGAATAAGTGCAGGAAACCTGAAAAGGAAGAACAGGTGTCAGTATATGGGGAAGCGGAGGAATATGTTTTTTCAAAAGAGGTACACTTGTTTTACAATATCTATTCTGAACGAAAAAACAGATTTGCAGGGCGTGCATGGTATCGGAAATTAGAAAATGCTGATCAACAGAAATATGGAAAAAGAATCTCTCCACTGATTGAAAAAGGATTACGAGCCGGATCTGAGGAAGAAGTGGAGGCTGCATTATGGATTGTTGCATTGGATGAGCGAGTTTGTTCCTATATACAAAATGATTTATTTACTCAATATGTGTCTTGCAAGAGAAATCTGACATTAAAGTCTTTGTGGATGTACTTGCGATTAATTTTGAAGTATGAAAGTAAATATGATGAGCAGCTAATGATAGATCTCCTTGGTCGGAAAAGTGATGGGCTTAGTGCTTACATAAATGGGGTAAATACAGAGAGCGAGTTGCTGGAAATGCTGGTAGAGAGGCTTCAGGTATCTGAAGAGGAAATACCGGCCGCATATATTGAACAGCTTTATTTATTATTCCAGGTTGCCCAGAAAGAAGACATTATTATATATAATCCTCTGAGTGAGAAAATGTATGAGGCCAGAAACTGGGCATCCAAGCGACAGCAGGATATCAGACAGGTGTTGGCTAAGAAACATTTTTCCAATGCGGAAGAGGAGAAAATTTTTGATTTTTTAATTGAAAAAGAGTTTGATGTTGAGATTGGAAGAGATGTGCCGCGATGTGTAAAACAATCCATTTGGTTGTTGGGAGCTATTCGCCTTTTCTCTGGTATTTCGCTTCGAGAGGCATGTGCTTTGCGGTGGTCTGATTTCAGTGAAATTGAAGATACAAAGACGTATCAATTATTGGTGAGTAAATTTTTGGATGCAGATCAGAAGATGATCACACATGCAGAGAAAAGTGATTGGAAACGCTTTCGGCGTGTTCCGGTGGCTCCCGTATTAAGTGAGCTGTTGATTATGCGGAAGAATTATTTGAATGAGCAGGGGATCTATGGGGAGTCGCTGGATGCTTCTACCATTATTCTCGGTGCAGAAGACATGAAAAATCTCAAAAAGAAAAATATAATCTGCAAGGTAAGTCGGGCACAGGAGTATTGTCGCAGGCTGGTAAAGGTTGCAAACATCCCGGAACAGTATCTCTTGCTGCCAGATGCGGAAGGAGAACGGTATACAGACATCTACAAATATAATGGAGATATTTTCCTGTCGAATTTGAGGATGAGATTGAACCATGAATGTAAAATGACTGCAGGACAGATATGCTACATTATCGGAGTCGAGGGAATAGATACACTTTCCCGTCATTATTGTGATTATTCAAATTCTCTGATGCAGTATGCGATGGTGGAAATGATGAATCGGTGGACGGCAAAGTATCTATTAAAGTTACAGGGGAAAGTCTCAAAACCGAGTGAGAGCGGAACTGTACGGCTAAACAAGGTTCAACAATTTGACACGGATAGTTCGATGTGTAACGAAGTGGATTTGGTATTTGGCTCTGATGGAAAAGAGGAAAAGCAGATAGAGATAACCGTTGATTGCCAACATGGTGCAGAAGTTGAGGTTAAGAGATACAAGAGGTGAGTTATGGCACATACAGTAGTAGATGAAAGCTGGATCAGAGAGATTTACGACGATAATACAGACGGATCCGTGTGTAATCTGACATTCTGCGGAGTTCTTGAACAATTATACAGAGCGATTTCATTTAATTGGAAGTCGGCCAGTACGCGAAAATTGAATGCTGCAGCTTATAATAATATTATACTTCCGGCATTGGCCAATCATGATAGTAAACGGATCGGAGATTATAGCTACGACGATTATGAGGATGCGATCCGAACGATCAGGAATAGAGGATATGAAAAAGGTGGTGCACATTATCAATATTCGGAATCTACGATTAAAGGATTTGAGAATTTGATTTATTTGGTCGTGTTTCAGGCATCCGTATATGGACTCTGTGCGAATGTACTGTGGGGAACCAGATATGTGATTGATGTTCCAACCGTTGAAAATAAAATTGAAGAGAAAGTACGGTTGAAAAAATCTCTGGAAATAGACCAGGAGAAAAAGCTGACAAAAAGGCTGCTGGAAAGTGAAGAGTTGCAGGGGGCAGAGGTTGGTGTTCTTCTGATGCTCGCGCTGGGGCTGCGAAATGGAGAGGCTTGCGGAATTAATTACGGAGACATCAAAAGTCTTGATTATTATATCGAAGATAAAGTTGTGTGGATCTATAAAAGTGTAATTCCAAAAAGCTCGAAATTGCAGAGCAGCGGAAAAACGTGGAATACAGGAAGAATCATCCCTGTCCCAGAAAAAGTATATGCCTTATTGGAGGCGCGGAAACAGAGGATTGCAGAGTATTTGCGTGAAAATGGTCTGGAAGAAGATATCTGCGTGGATGAATTGCCGGTGGTATGTAAGGGATATTATTCGGTGGATGGAAATTATCAGAAACGTGCGACTGCCCAGGATATTACGGATACGGCAAAAACCTTATTTGCGGAAATCGGAATGGAGCCTCGACAGTTGGCATATCTGGAAAATGAACTGGCACAGAATAATCTGGCTCAAATCGTAAATGAGAAAGATGCAACAGCATACCTGCTGCGAAGAAATTATGCAACGCATCTTAGTATATTGGGTCTTTCCGTTGCAGAAATACAGTATTTGATAGGGCATGACGTAGAAGATGCTTATGAAGTAAGAAATGAATTTGTCGATGATGATCGATTACATCAGATGGCTGTAAAATTGCGTAAGAGACCGTTGCTGAATCACATTGAGGATAGAAACGAGACTCTGAATGTTTGCATAGAATCAGGAGATGAAGTCCGGATTACCATAAAAGGGAAGGAACCCTTGGATGGAATCAAAGTGAAAGTATCAGAAAAAGATTCTGGCCAAGATGAGGATGTGACTGTACGTTATTATTCAGATAGCTGCAAGCATGATTATGGGAGAACTGTAAATATCACCAAAGAATATCATAGGCTCTATGGGGGAAAGCGAAAGAAACGATAATAGAATCAGCAGCCATGTACCGGAGAGGGTATATGGCTGCTGATCCTGTAATAAGATAAGATTATGGCATAGGAAATACTTGACGAGGAGTTACGGCGGTTGTCATATAGAGGCCATAACAATTATTGCAGTATTTTTTGTCGGCTGCACAAACATAATTTTGACATTGACTCTTAGAAACGTATGTCCAGTTTATACCGGCAATTAACACTTGCTTTACTTTGCGTTTAAAAAATGATTTATTTGAAACAGGATTCATTTCTTTTTCATACAATTTCCGGAAAATCGAGTTAAAAACAGAACGATCTGGAACACTCATCGCGAAACGGACACTACAGTTGCTACTAAAATGCATCACAAAAACCAGAATTTGATGCTCTTGATGATAGGAAGCCAAACCGAGATGTAAGATTCTATCGTTCAAGGCATATGTAGATTGACCTGAAAAAATGGACTTAGCCCAGTAATAAGAAACAATATAATCCTGCAAAATATAACCGTTACTGATAGGGGCATTTGGATCCAAATTTTTAAAATCCAATTTGCTGATTTGATTGAGAGAGGTATAACTAATAGGTTGTAATTCATCAATCATTTCTGATGAAGATGCAATAGAGGTATTAGTTTTACGAGGAGTTACAGTCGGTGTTGCTAAACGCTCGACACTGCGTTGACAAAGGTAGCCAATCAAAGATTCAGGAGGTTTAACGGCTAATGAATGATATTTTCCAGTTTCTTCGATTTTTTTGCAGATATCGTTTAAATGATGGTTGCCAGAGTATCTCACAAAAGAATGAGTGCCTTTGTGATTTTTACGGTGAAATACTGGGCAATGACAGTAGGGACACTCGTAAGGCGTGTGTTCTTTTGCATCGCATGCGGCCACTAAATGTCCTTCGGCATCAAGCGCATAAGGGATACCTACGCGATTAGGATTTTCAGAGATTTCGGGTATCATAATTGACCTCCTTAGCTGTTGTATGCGCCTATTATACATGATTATCAGTGGATTGCAAGCAACGGAAATTAAGGTTAATAACATCCACATAATGCTTATAATTTCAACAAAAAACTGCCATATCGCAACATCAATTTGCAATACAGCAGCTCAAACAGTTCACATATTCTCTCGGATTTTCTGAAAAACCAATTCTCTTGTAAAATCACTTACTGAAATATCATGTGCATCACAGTAAGCTTTAATTTCATCCCGTTCTTCCACAGAAACACGATATCGCATTTCGGCGAATTTGCCTTTACATTTTTCTTTATATTTAGTATTCGCTTTTCTTTGTGCGTCAGTCGCCATAATATTCACCTTACAAAATAGATTACATCCGCGGCTATACAAAATAACCATATAACCGCGGAGATTTTCGTGCAATAATGCCATTGATATAACCGCGGCTATATATTATTATATAACCAGAAAATAAATAACGGCGATGCAACGGAGTTAGGGCCTCCGAAGCATCTATGAGGTGTCCTACCACCACACAACAGCAAAACTGCGCCGTTACAATGATTATACAGGATAAATCTGATCATTGCAACGCATAGAAATCCGGAAGCAAAATATTTCACTTAACTTGTGTACACCGTGTACACAAGTTAGAGACAGATGCAGGATCATTGTCATACCGTGTGGGAATCATCTCCTCACGGTATTTATTTTTCTCAATTTTAAGGAGGAAAGACAATGAGTGCAAAAAATTATTTAACAGCAAGTGATGTATCGGAGTATATGGGTATCTCGATTCCCATGGCTTACAAAATTATCCGAAGACTGAATGATGAATTGAAATCCAATGGATACATTACCATATCCGGAAAAGTTAACAGAGTTTATTTTGAGCAGAAGACCTTTGGGTTTTCCAAGTGCTAGGGAGGACGTATGCCGGTATATAAGGATGAAAAGACCAATACCTGGTATTCAAAATTTCGCTATAAGGACTGGACCGGTAAGACTAGAGACAAGATGAAACGCGGTTTTACAACCAGAAGAGATGCACAGAAATGGGAAAATAATTTCAAGGTGCGCTTGGCTGGCAACCTGGATATGTCCTTTGGAGAATTTGTGAAAATATATAAGGAAGAACGATTTCCACGATTAAAAGAGAGTACCAGGGTGATGAAGGAAAATGTGATAGCAACACATATTTTGCCGTATTTTGAGGCTCGTAGAATAAATGAAATATCTTCCACAGATATTATCAAATGGCAAAATGAGTTGTTGACGGCAATTAATCCGAATACAGGAAAAACATATGCGAAGAGCTATTTGAAGACGATTCATAATCAAATCAATGCTATTTTCAATTATGCGTGCCGTTACTATAAATTACATGAAAATCCTGCGTCGATTGCAGGTGGAATTGGAAGTGAGGATGAGATTGCAATGGAATTCTGGACATTGGATGAATATTTGAAATTTTCAGAAGAAATGATGACAGAGCCGATATCCTATTATGCATTTCAGATTTTGTATTGGCTTGGATGCCGGGAAGGAGAAATGCTGGCACTCACAAAGGCGGATTTTGATCTGGAGGCTAAAATATTAAGTATCACGAAAACGTATCAGGTTATAAAAGGTGTGCCTACCATAACATCTCCTAAGACGCCGGAGAGTAAACGTAAGATTACGATTCCAGATTTCCTGTGTGAAGAATTGAACGAGTTCTTTGAAAAAATTCCGCATGTAAAGAAAAATGAGCGGATCTTTTCCGGAATCTCAAAATCTTATTTGCATAGGCATATCCGACAGGGAGCAGAAAGAGCTGGAGTAAAGCAAATCAGAGTTCATGATCTGAGACATTCTCATGTTTCTCTTCTGATTAACATGGGATACAGTGCAGTGGCGATTGCAAAACGAACAGGGCATAAGAGCATCCATGTGACGTATAGATATGCCCACCTGTTTCCGAGCATTCAGACGGATATGGCTGCAAGCCTGGATAATTTGAAACGAAAAAAGGAGGGAACGGCTCATGTCGGAGAAGCGGTTGGATAGATGTGGAAGATGGAGAAATGTTATTGTTGCATTTCGGGTCTCAAAAGAGGAAGGAGAGGCGATTGATGAAGCGGTGGCACTCTCCGGTCATAGCAAACAGGATTACATTATCAGCAAACTTCTGAATCGTGAAGTAGTGGTGGAAAAGAGTCCGAGAACCTATAAGCTGCTCAAAGATAAGATGGATGCTATTTATAGAGAACTCTTACGAATCGAAAATGCGGGAGAATGTTCGGAAGAATTTTTGGAAACCATCAGATACGTGACATCTCTGTATGTGAGACAGGGAATAGATATTGAAACGGATAGGATGGCATAAAAATGGAGCCTTGTATTTTGAAAATACAAGGCTCTATAACTGAAAAATTAACTATTTTAATCAATATTGCTGGGAGTCGATGAAGCTATACGATCAAGCTCTTCATAAATAATGGTATGAACGCGATGCTTTCCTCTTCGATCTAATTGATGATAGGTTTCAAGAAGTTCAGAGTCGTCTTCTGAGAGGTGGAGAGAAGTTACTTCATTCTCTAATATTGAAGAATTTCCTGTTAAAATCCAGTCAACAGAACACTGCAGTACACGAGAAAGTCCCATAAGAGCTGTAGCAGACGGTAGGCTGCTACCTTTTTCAATACCACTCAAATTTCCTGTAGAAATACCGATAGCATCTTTAATTTGTTGTCCGGTAATGCCCAATTCTTTTCTTCTTTGAGAAATTCGACATCCAATACTGTTATCCATGCAGAAAACTCCAATCTTGAAGAATTTAGCTAAAAAACTCAATAAACATATTGACAAAACTCTAATATTAGAGTAAATTGTAATTGTATCAATTATACAGATTAGATTATAACACAAAAACGGAGTGTATAATAGGAATTTTGTATCACTGATACAAAATTTGGTGCTGATATACGGTAGGAGGGCGGCATAATGAGAAAGCGAAAAGTGCGTAATTTTGCAGAGTTTTCCTTGTGGGCCAAAATAAAAATGTTGGAAAGAGGAGTTAGCCAGCGAGAATTGGCAGAAGGAATGGGTACATATCAGGCCAGAATCAGTGAGGCAATTACAGGAAAACCGTCAGGCAAAAAATATATTATTCCCTTGATTAATGAGTTGGGTGGAAATATAGATGATTTTGATGAATTGCTGAAGGTGATTTAGATGAGGAAAGAAATGAAAATGGGATCAAATATATCTGGCAGGGTTGCCTGGTTAGATGCAGCTAGGGCATTTGGAATATATGCAATTTATTTGGGACATTTTGGAGAGGCAGCAGGACCGGCATACCGTTTTGTATTTCAGTTTCATGTTCCACTTTTCTTCTTTTTGTCAGGATGTGCAGAAACCTATAATAAGGAAGAAGCAGTGTTCGGAAACTTAAAGAGGAATGTTAAGACTATTTTGTTACCGGCATATTTCTTCGCGATTATATCATTAATAATCTATGTAATTAATGCCAATGCAGATCTGACAGAAGCCTGTATATGGGGAAAACTGATTGCCCAAGGATTGGTTCGCAATACATATCTGGCGGCATCCTTATGGTTTTTGACATGCTTGTTTGTTGTTAGAACAATTTTTGCGCTGTTGAAGAAAATGAAGAAATGGTATTGGCTTGTGGCAGCAGGGATTTTTATGTTTTTGATTGCGGAATATGGAATGTCTCCGCGACCGATAGATAGTCCCAGATATTATTACAATCTGGACAGCGCTTGCTATTACATGCATTTTTATATTGTAGGATTTCTGCTGTACCCATATTTGCAAAAATGGTTGGAAAAAACAGGGAGCATTGCGAAAAGTGCAAAAACAGTAATCGCTGTAGGACTACTGGGGTATGCGGGACTAATGTATTTCAAGATTAATGTATTATCCTATATTCCAATCCACAATATGATAGCTGATTCTGGATTACGGCTATTGAAAACATATCTGATGATCGGCGCGGTTATTATGCTGGCATATTATTTGCAGGAAATAGAGGTGCTGGCTAAGGTGGGACAGGATACATTATATTTATGTGGCAGTGAGTACATTATCAAAATAATAGTTCCGTCTATTTGCGGAATTGTTGGACTGACCATGAATCTGGATGGTCCCCTCTATGTTTGCATCTATACCATAATGTTATTGTGGTATGGTGAAAAAGTCGTTATCCCCTGGGAAAAAACAATTATAACAAAAATGAGAAGGTGAGATACCAATGAGAAAAAAGAAATGGAATGAATTAATAATTGCGCTGACGGTGGCAATGGCTGTTTGTGGATGTGGGAAAAATCAAGAGACAGATTCAATGTCGGTTGGAGTTGAAGTTAATGAAGAATTGACAGAAGAGCCAGAGGAGCAGAAACCGGAATATGAGACTGTAGCATATTCAGTGGTGGTAGCTTCAGAAAATGAGGATGGGACCTATACAGCTTATGACGCTGATAATACTTACATCCTGACACTGGCAGATGAACTTCCGGAGGATCAGCGGACCAAGGTAGCAGTTGGAGCAGCAATCAGAGTATCGACTGAGGTAGAAAAAGAAGCTGAAAGTGAGGAAGCAGAAGTGATCGGTTCAGAAAGTGAGCCGGAAACCGAGAGTGAGGAAGAAACAACACCAGTACCGATTCAGGTAACTGCAGTAGCGGATATCAGTGAAGAGGAAGCAGCAGATCTTACCTATGCAACCTTTGAAAAGATCAATGGCTTTTCTGTAGAGGAAATGACGGACACTCCAATGTATGCAAATCAGACAGTAAATGTGAGAAAAGGACCGTCTGCAGATTACGAACAGCTTGGCTCACTTTCCTGGGGAGACGAGGTTACGGTTACGGGAATCGCTTCTACTGGATGGTATCAGATTCGGTATAATGATGAGACGGGATATTGTTCCAATAACTATATTGTAAATGATAAACCGGTAAAGAAGCAGACGCAGACAGCAAGTGCAGGAAGTTCAGCAAGCGCAAGTACAGGAAATTCTGGTAGCAGTGCAGCGGCATCCACAGATATGCAGGGAGCGTTGAATGCAATGATGTCCATGGGATATTCAGAGGAGCAGGCCAGGGCTATGATTGAGAGCCAGTTTGGAGCAGGTTCTTCCGCTGGAGCAACAGCAAGTGCATCTTCCGGAAGCTCTTCTGATTCAGGAGCATCGACAGCAGAGAAAACAACTTCTACATGCCCGGCACTGGCTGATGCGATCAATGCGGGAAGAGCAGAGGAAGGTTTGGATGCATTGATATGGGATGATTCACTTGCAGCGATTGCAAAAGAAAGAGCAGAAGCAATTACAAGCGATTTATCCCATAATGGTTCCCAGACATTAGAGATGCTTACAAAATCTCAAAGTAGTGATCCACAGACTTGGTACAATAATTTTTATAATTCAGGTACACATCGAAAAGATATGATGGGAAAAACAAAAACAAAAATTGGAGCTGCGTACTGTTATTACAATGGTAGTTATTATGTAATAGTAACATTTGGAAGATAAATTAAGTTATAAATAGTGTGAAAAGAAATATTTTTGCCGGCAATGATGGATGTGTATATAGAACATAACTAAGATGGTGAGGAGAAGAACATAATGATAGATGGAGAACGGATAAAAGAAGAAACGCTCAAAGAAAAACAATACATTAAAGACTTGGTTGAAATGAATTTTCCAATGGGTTTCCTTGAGTATATGACACAGAGGCCAGAAGAAGAGATAAGAAAGGTTCTGGAGTTTCCAGATAATCCAACAGATGAAGACGTGGAAGAAATAGCACCTGTATGGAGTGAAGGGAGGTTTCGAAAATTTCAGTGGCAGTTAGAAATTAGAAGAATGCAATATGTTACCGCAATATTGCAATATAAAGAAGCTGGGCTTACGCGAAAGCAAATTGAGGATAAATTGAAACCAAGCGTAGCTAAAGATCCGATTGTAACAGAAGGTCGTCTGATGGATTGGATTCAAGAATATATGGAAAAGAAGTAGCAGTGAGCCGCTTGTGTACGTGAGGTATGCAAGTGGCTTTTGTACATAGATGACTTGTTTGTTTCTATAATTTGCATTGCTTGTAATTTGCCATATGGCCTGTGTATAATGAGTATAGAATATGGAAGATAAGTTATTAAATCCGGAGCTTTTTCTAAAACTGAAACAAAAGGGGAATTATGCTTACAAAACAACAGTTAGAAGTTATTTTAGAAAAATTAATAAAAATATATAAATCGGTCTACGAAGAAAACATTCAAAGGATCATATTGTATGGTTCTTATGCGAGAGGGGATTATAGCGCAACATCTGATGTCGATATCGTTGCCTTAGTGGATGGAGAAAGAGAAACACTGCAGCAAAAATTAAAACAAGTATGGGATAAGTCATCAGAGCTGGAAATTGAATGCGAAACAATATTGTCACCAACAGTGATACCATGTGATGAGTTTGAAAAATACAGAGAAAGCTTGTCATATTATAAGAACATAGAACGAGAAGGAATTGAGCTTTATTGTCGTAAAATGAAGCTGGGAGAAAATTAATTTGAAAATGTAGGGAGGAACAATACAATGAGATATATGGAAAAAATCAAAGATAAAGGTGTAGCGATTGGAGAGAGAAACATTATTGAGAAGATGTTTGAAAATGGATTTTCTATTTCGGAAATAACGAAAATCACAGGAAAAAGTGCAGATGATATAGAGAGCCTTATGAACATGAATACTGAAATAGATTTTGATTATGAATGGGCAGCATGGCAAAATGAAGTGAGATTGCGAATGCGAGATGAAGAAAAAATAAGAGAAGGCTACAGAGAAGGATTAAAAAGAAGCTTGAAAGATGTTATAGAACGTTGGCAGAATAGCGGGGAAAGCAGAACGGAGCTTAAAGATATGATGGTTGAAAGTTTTGAACTGAGTGAAAGAGAGGCTGAAGAAATTCTTGCAGAGCTTTGGCGGTAGAGAAGATGAACTTGTGTACACCGTGTACACAAGTGGAGAGGAGATGAAGATTTGAAGGAAAATTTAAAGGGTAGATATAAAGTTGAATTGAAGTTGAATCTGGAAAATCTTTCTGCTTTGGACAGAGAGGATCTCTGTAAGAAGGCAGATTGTATTTTTGAAATGGAAGGTTTACAGTGTGAAGTTTCTGAGCAAGGAATGAGAACCTATACAGGAAACGGCCAGCCACAGGATTATGGCAATTTCTGGGCCGCAATTTTCCAATTAAAGTCTGCAGAAGAAGTGGATGAAAGATTAAGTGAATGCATATGGCATAATGGAGAAGACAGTGAAAATCTGATTACAGATTTTATGAAAGCCTGAAAGCTGCAGATGGAATCTGTATAGGAGAGCAGTGGGGCATATAGCGCATATATGGAAAATGAGGAAAAGTAAAATGGGCGGGAAAAAGATATCAAAAAATAATATCTGGAATAAAACAGATTTTCGTTTATATGCTATGGGAGAAAAAAACAAAATTATAGCAGCGGTAAAATATATCCGGAACCGCATGATCTGGAGCTGGCAGCGGATTACCAGAGGATATGCGGAATGCGATAAATGGGGAATGTATGGATATTTACAGGGACTGATCCCGGATATGCTGCAGGATATGAGAGACAATCGCCATGGTTCGCCGGGATACCTGGGTGAAAATTATAAAAACAAAGATGGAATATTGGTTAATGATACCTGCCATGAAGAGTGGGATAAAATCTTAGACCGCATGATTTTCCTTTGGAGAGAATTGGACGAAAATACCTGTACGAAGAAAAATCCATATGAAGATGAATACATGAAAGCATTAGAAGAATTTGATGATGAATATGGGCTTCTGGGAGAAAAACTGCAGACTGAAGAAGAACTGAAAGCGGGAAAAAAGAATGGATATACGACAGCTCATTTTATGAATGAATTGCCGGAATATAAGGATATTTCGGACAGGTACAATGAAGAAGAACGAAAAATAGAAGAATACCGTAATAAATGCAAAGATGAAGCATTTGACTTGTTGAAGGAACACTTTTGGTCACTTTGGGATTAAGCATTTTAGCTCTGGTAAAGGAGATGGGATCATGATGAAAACATATGTTGTCAAGAAAGGACAGAAGCCTACGGAAGAGCAGATCAGAAAGATTCAGGAAGCTGCAAAGCATCCGATTACATTTGA
>OGJP01000643.1_pt1 | contig 13696 bp, 13 predicted proteins | sample 1572311 | NCBI WGS metagenome assembly OGJP01 (sample SAMEA2582093, study PRJEB24529) | metagenome | biome: Human gut stool | place: China | collected 2011
CTCGGCTTCGGCCCGAGCGCGCGCTTCGGCCCGACGCTTTTCCCACGGCAGTTCCCCGCGGCGACTCATCCGCGAGATGTCCGCCATGGAGGCGCAGAGCGTCCCGTCGTCCGACGGGCAGGCAAAGTCCGACTCCGCACCGATCCCCGTGAGGTCGGTGACGCAGCCCGAGAGGACGAGGGCGGAGCCGAGCGCGATGGAAAGCGTCCGAAGAGCCCGAATCGGAGCCCCGGAGGTGCTTCGGGAACGTACTTGGGGTTGAAAGGCGAAGTTCATTTTTCCGAATCCTCTTCGAACGAAGGGGCGGCGTTCGCCGGGACTTCCGAGCTTTCGCCCGTATTCGCTTGCGCGGCCTTCTTCGAGGCCGAGGCCACATAGTCCTTTTCCGACTTCGGCTTCGCGGTCGTGAGGGCGTCCATGAGTTCGAAAGCCGCGCGCTCGCTCTTCCCGCGGGGTTTGCGGCCGAGGCAGAGTTCGAGTTCAAGGTCGTAGGTCGCAAGGAGCGAGCGGTGGTAGCGGAGATTGCCGCGCAGCTCCGAGGTCGTCCGCGGAGCGCGCACCTTTTTCTCGAGCTTTACGGAGAATTCCACCGTTTCGTCGCCGTGAAGTTTTTGGGCCTCAAGAATTTCCAGCAGGGCCTTGCGCTTTTCGGGCGTACGACCGAAAAGCGCCGTCTGGTGGCGGAAAATCGGCCGCTGGTCGCGCAGGAACGCCTTCAGGAGTTTCACGCGGATCGCCGCGCGACGGATTTCGTGCACGGCGACGAGGTTGTTTTCGACGGCGGCGTGAAACACGTAGGCGTCCACTTCGTCAAGGACTTCGACGCAACAGCCGGTCGACGCCGTCATATCCGTCTCGGTACTCCCGACGGGCGTCCGGGGGCGAACGAGTTGCGAGAAATACGCTCCGAGCGCGGCCAAATACGCTCGACGCAACGAACGCGGAAGGTACTTCACGGGCGTACCCGCTTCGGTGACGCGAGGCTCGTGCCCGGGAGCAAGCCGTTCGGGAACGCGCGCTCGCTCTTCGGGCGTCAGGGTCGCCAAACGCGAGAGCGTCGCCGTGCGGAGCGTTTCGATCGAGGGAACGCGTTCGGTTGAAAGGTTCGGGAGCACGGTGCGCTTCGTGCACGCGGGCGTCGTCGGGATGTCACGGGCCGATACGGTCGTTTCGAGGGTTTGCTCGTGTTCGAGATGGGTTTTGTGTGCTTCCGACATGATCTCGGGAAGTGTGAAAAAAAAAAGGATTAACAAAGGGTTGAGGAGTTCGACGCGGCATTCTCACGAGGAATCTCGAGGGGATCGGTCGCTCTTTCAGCCCGACATGAGGTGCGTCGGAGCGGATCCCGAGGAACGCTTCTCCGGCACCGCAATGCAATGTCGCAAAGGGTGTCGAAGACGTCCGAGAATCGACGGAATCGAATCCCGACGCAATGCGTCGCAGGGGACGAAGGACTCCGAAATCGCGGAAGGCGACGCGGCAAAGAATGCGTAATCGATGCCGTTTCGACGACTTCCGACGATCCTGAAAGATCCCTAGGGCATGAGCCGAATACGACCTTCAAAGTCGGCTTGTCAAGCGAACACACATCGCTTTCGACGGAGCTACCCTGCGTACCGAGCAAGGCTTCCGAAAGGGAGGTGTATCGATGGAATAAGCGTCCTTCGAAGGGAAGCGAACTCGGATACGAAGCGCCGAGTTGTCCGACAGCGGAGCGAAATATACGCCTATCGAACGATTCGCGCCAATCCGAAAAACGGCGTCGATCGGCTTATGTAAACGAAAAATTGATAGGTATTGTTTAAAACTTCGGTCGATTCGTGCAGTCCGACTCCGTGCAAAATTCTCACGGATGTGGTATTCGCGCGGGGACGTGTGCGCACGCACCCGGCGCGCGTATTGAAGCGCGAATACGAAGGTTTTCCTCAGGATGTATGGATGGTACCTTTCATGGAACATCGATCGATGCTTAACAGCAACCTTGAAGAAGCTTTTCGACTGCATCATGAGTAATGAGCAAGACGCAGTTTTAATTAAGGTACTGAATAATTTCAATCGAACTTCGAATAGGCTTGGTCGCTTGTCGATTTGTTTCATAGTCAACCACAATTCATGCAGTGTTTGTAACTTCAAGAGATATGAATTGATAAATAATTTGACGAACAACTCGGCCTGATTATTTAATTCAAAGGTTCGACCTTTTAACTTTCTTTCATTACTTCTTTTAATGAAGTAAGGTACTGAAAGTTCGAGCCGTCGAAACACATTCGTAATAAAAAGCGACGAACGATTCTTTCGCTTGCGAATGGGTTTCGACTGCTGCTTGTTTGTCGGCGGTCCGAATTCATGCGGGCGACCCGCACGGGGAATGACCCGAGTCGAATGAGCAGACCCGATTCGTCGACCTCATGAAGGTGAGGGGTGACCTGATCGCAACAATATGAAAAACCTTGAAAAATCTTGAAAGATTTTTGCGGCTTCGAAATGAACGTGATCTTTGCTTCGGCGTGCGGCGGACGAAGTGCCGCGGGCGGGCTCTTTTATTCGGAAACCTTCGAAGGTCGACCTGCGGAATTTCAAGCAGAGGTTGAGTCGCGTCGGCAGGTAAGTCGAGGCAGGCGTTATATTCGGGCGAACAAAGAAGCCCCTCTTGTTCGAAAACTTTGTCGAGCTGAATTTCAAGGTCTCTTCGTTTGCGCCCGAAGACCTTGTCGGGTGCTTCATTTGAATGAGGTCGGATAGACCGAGGGTGAAGTTTTTACCGAGCGGACACATATTTTTTGTAGACGTTTTCATGCCGACCTTTAAATGATGAGTCGGATAAATTCCGTAAGGTCGTCGAGACGTCTCGGTTAACTTGAGGAAGAGGTCGTACAAACTTTTCATTGGGTTTGTATTGAATTCCTCCGAGCTCGGAAGTACGCCGCGACCGGCAACATCAAGCTCCTTTCGCGCGAAGGTTGTCGACCCGAACGCGGCGGCGGTCGGGGGCGTGCTCGAGCTCTCGACGGACCCGTCGGAAGCCCCCGCCGTCGACGCCGCGCGCACCCGTTCGCAGCTCTTTCCGAAGCTCGAAAGATCCTCCGGAAAGGCTGCGGACAGGTCGTAAACAGCTTCGTGGGAGCTCTTTTTCACCGCCGTATGTAAATAAATGTAAATCGGTTTCATCGTCGAGTTACTACTTCTGAGATATATACGGAGATTTAATCTGTTGACTGGAATCAAACAATCGTGGTGATCTTTACATAGAATCTAGGTGAAATCACCTATGCGTCCGGGTCGAGCTGCGAGCTTTTTCGGTCCCTCGCCGCTCTTCATCGAGGATCCGCCGCCAGGTGCACGCCCTGGCTGAAGACGATGTCGACGCGCTGCCCCGGGTTCATTTCGAGTACCGGCATCACCTTGTCGGCCAACTTCAGGTAGTAGGCGACGAGTCGGTCCATGCCGCCCGAAAGGCCCTGTCCGAGCCCCGCCTTCCAGGCGTTCTCGTACGTGTGGGTTTGCGTTCCCGTGATCGAGGTCTGCACTTCTTCGGCGGAAAGCGAGACGGCTTTGCCGAAGCCCGAGAGGAGCGAGAGCTTCAGGGCGTTTGCAATCGCCTGGCCGCTTTTCGTGACGAGCTTTCCTTTGACGCCCACGCGTCCGTCCGCACCCACGGCGTAGCCGTAGACCCGAACGTCAAGGGCTTCTCCGTCGGGCCCCGCACGGGACAAACGGTCGAGCCGCACCTGAACGCGTTCCGTCGAAAGGTCTCCGGACGCGGACCCCGTCACGCGGCAGTCCCTGACGTCGCTCAGCCAGTTGTTGGGCAGGAAGGCCGTGTCTTCCACCTGAAGGAGAACGGGCATGGGGCGGCCTTCGCTCCCGCCTCCCGTCGCGACGAGCCCGCCCGTCAAAAGCGTTCCCGTCGTGAAGGTGCCGGGCGGCAAATACGTTTCCACGGTTCTGCCCGCCGCCCGGTTGAGGGCGATCGGCGAATCGCGCTCCACGAAGGGCGCCGGGGCCGCGGGAGCGCTCGCCCCCGCGTGCTTTTCGTCCTTGACGGGCTCGGGCATGCGAAGAATCGAAAGCCCCGAGCGGGCCGTTCGGGTGCCGTCGGTATTTCCCGATCCGCCCGCGGCGGGCGGGAACCCCGAGCGCAATCCGCCCGAACCCGCAAAGCGCGCGTCGGGCGGGAGGGTTTCGGTGCCGAACGCACCGTTCGTTCCGTTCGCAAGTCGCGGACGGCGACGATCGCCCGCGTCGCCCTTTTCCACCCGCTCCCTCAGGTCCGCGAGCGTTCGCTCGGTCGAGGCCGCGTTGTTTTTGGCGGCGACGAGCTCCTCGTTCAAGCGCTCAAGATCCTCTTTGAGGGTTGCGTTTTCGCTTCGGAGGGCCTTCGTTTCGGCCGCATCGCGCCGTTCGCGCTCGGCGGCTTCCTTCTTCAAACGACCCACTTCGCTTTCGAGCTTCGAGAAATCCTTTTCGAATTCCAGGAAGTAGCGTTCGCGCTGCGTGCGATCCGGAGCCAGTGTGAGGTCCACCTTCGTCGTCTCGTCGGGCGCACGGCGCGTCGGGGGTTCGGGCGAATCGACGCTCGAAACGGCTCCGATCGAAAGAAGCGCCGCCGCGAGGACCGTGAGGGCCCCGAGGCGCTTCTGACGCGTGCGAAGCGCGGCGTTCGAAAGGGGCGGCGTTTCCGTGCCGCCGCCCCGACGGCCGAGAAGGCCGCGCAGGCGCTCGGCGAAGGGGAACCCCGATGCGGTATCCGTATCGGACACGGGATTCGGGTCGACGGAATGCTCGGACGAATCAGTCATGCGTAGCCTCGATGATGTGAAGAACGGTGCTCTCGCCCGCAGAGAGCACGGGTTTTTCCGCCGTGACGGCGAGCACTTGGGGGGCGAGAAGGGCGGATTCCCGAACGAGCACGGGACGAATCGAGCGGTTGCGGATGCGAATGCGCGTTGCAAAAAGGCCCCGCGCCGCGTAGCAGGCTTGCGATTTCGGCGAGAGCGCCGCCAGGACCTCCCGGGCGTGAAGCACCGCTTGCGTCTCGACGCACGGACGCTTTTCGACGGCCGGGGTTTCTTCCCTGCGCGCAAGCGTTGCGGCAAACGCTTTGAGAGCCCCTTCGAAGTCGGATGCGGGAAGGGCGGGAAGCCGTCGGGTCGGGGCCGTGCGACGTTCGCTCGTTTCGCGCGCGGTACGGCGCTCCAGCACGATGTTTTCGGGTTCCGCGCGCTCGTCCGCGACGATCGTGATCCCCGCGGTTTCGCCCGAGTCGGTCGTGACGTAGAGCTGCATGCGCCCGAGGCGCTTCGGGAGCAAATAGACTTCGCCCGTGCGGCTTTCGGCTTCGAGCGTCAAATCCGCCTGGTCCCAGATGGCGGACGCAATGCGTTCGCCCTCGATCGCGAGGCGACTCGTCTGGTAGGGAGAGATGTGAAAGACCAGGGAGGGCGTCGTTTCCCGCCGGCGCACGAAAGGGCCCTCCGCGTGCGGGGTCGCGCGGAAGGCGGGTTCGGAGGCGTTTCCTCGGGGTTCGACTTCCGAGGCGCCGTCGGCGTCGGTCCGATCTCCGGTTCGGACGGCGGTTTGAGGCGAAGGGGCCTTAAGGTTTTCGGTTTCCCGAGCGGACGCATTCTTTATTAGGCGATCGGCGCTCCGGGCGGTATTTCGTTCGGCGGGAGTCGCCGTGTTCGAGTTGTTCGAGCCTTCCGGGATTTCCGGCGTCCCCGTTTCGGACGCCGGGTTCGGCGCGGCGTTCGATACGTCGTTCGAGACGTTGTCCGAAGCGTTGCTCGATTCTTCCCGAGCGGAAGCCGGCGTTGCGGCGTTCTCGTCCGGCACCCCGTCGGGGTCGCCCGTATAGGCGTAGCCCTCCAAGAACGGAAGAATCGACCGGTATTCGGGCTGCGCGGGCACGTCCGTCGTGCGGGCCGCACAGTCGGCCGGACCGAAAAGCGCCAGGAGCGCGGTGAGGCCGAGTCCCGCCGCGGTCCCCGCGGTGAGGAAAGCGGCAAAAGGAAAGAGCGAACGGAGGGCCGGGTGCTTCGCGTGAGGGAACGTGCCGCAGAGAGCATTCGAAAGCACGGTTGAAAGCACGTTCGAGGTCGAAAAGAGGATGTGGTCGGTCATCGCGCGGCCTCCCGAGAGGATCCCGCCGACGTGCGACCTTCCGTTCCCTTGCCCGCGTCGACCCGTTCGATCGATTTGAGGAAAAGGCGCCCCGCCTCGTAGCGGTAGCGCAGTCGATAGACGACCGACTCCGAGTGCGTGACGCGGGTGCCGATCAGAAGTTTCTGAATACCCGAGACGTCCGCCGTGAGGGCCTTTTCGTTCACTTCTACGGCGTTGGGGTAAAAGACGCTCGAAGCGCGGTCGGCTTTGAGGCCTTCGATTTGGGTTTCCAGGAGGATGCGCAGCCGCACGACGTCCTCGGGGTTCACGTGCGCCAAGAGTCGCTGAAGGGACGCATCCGCCGTTTCGGGGGTGAGGTTCGCGGCCAAAGCGAGAAGGTCCGTCGACCAGCGTTCGAGGTACGCGCTCGAGGGGCCCGATTCGGTGAAGGTCCATCCGGAATCTTTCACGACGGAGGGCGGGAGGACCACGGTCTGGACGGGAGGATTGCGGAAAAGCAGGGCGCCTGCGAGCAGGACGGTCGTCGCCGACAACGCGGCGACCGTCAGTTCGAGCACGAGTTTCGTGCGGTTGGCTTCGCACACGCGGTCGGAGAGGAGCGGCATGGAAGGTAAAGCGAAATGGGTGAGTGACGGGAAAAGGGACCGACCTTCACAGGTCGGATCGGGCGGGAGGGCGGAGGAGCCCGACGCGGTGCGGGTCCTTCGGGAAAGGATCGGAGCGGGCGGGGTTGGGTTGCGTTTCGTTTCGGACATCAAGGGGATCTGTCCGTTCGGCCCGTCCGCTCCTTGCCTTCACCCCACGAACCGGCGCTTCGCGGACGGGGGCGTTCTTTTGTAGGACCCCGCTCCGAAGTGCCAGTACGCAAGATGCAGAGGGAGCCCCCGAACGCGGGAGGCGAGGAGTCGGTGGAGGGCATAGCCCGCAGCGACGCCGAGCAAAGCGCCCGTCACCGCGTGCCCGAGTACCGTGCCGATCCCCGTGAGGGCGACGGCCGCAAGTACCGTTTCCGCGTCCCAGAAAAGAATCCGGGGCTTCGCGTCGAGGTTTTTGGGTACGGGTGTCGAGCGCATCGCATCGTCTCCTTGAGCGAGTTCGGGGAGGAACGCCTCTCCGTTCCTTCAGTTGCCTCAGCTGCCGAGGGTGAAGAGGTTTTCGATGATCGCAGGGAACATCGCGAGCGCGATCCCGGCGCCGAGCGTCACGATCGCGGCGGTGAGGTTGCCGCGGATGATGCCCACGCAAAGGCCCACGACGAGGAAGGCGAGCGCTACGGACTTCCCGAGGGACCCCCCGACCCAGCCGAGCAGTCGGTTGTAAAGCGCGTCGAAGTCGGTCGTGCCCGTGGGGCTTGCGGCCGCGAAGGCGGGGTCCGCAATGAGGGCGTAGGCCGCGTAGACGAGCGCGGCCGCAAGCAGCACGAAGAGCACCTTGCGAACGCGTTCCCGCTTGAGAAGTACGGCGGCGTCCTTGCGGAAAGAAGAAGGCGAGGTCGAAAGAGGAATCAAAGAAGGAATCGAAGAAGAGGCGGCGCAATCGGTCGCGGTCATGGTTGCGAGTTTCATACTTTGTAACTCAATGTTTCCGGCGTGAAAAGACGGGGCTTTCGCCCCGGTGTCCCTACGCCGTCAAGGACCGTGAGACTATGCCGAAGAGTTTCCGAAGTACGTCGCGAGAATTTCGGCGAGCCGAACTCGTATACCTTAAGGTTTATCAGTGCTTAAGGGCTGTTTTCACCGGTATTTTTAAATCGGCGAACCGTACTTTCCCGTCCCGTCGAGGGATCTTCTCGATTTGTCGAAGCTCGGAGGAAGACCGCGGGCCGCGCTTTCGGGGTTCCTCGAAACTCTGTCGACGCCCGCCGTTCCTGAGGTTTCGGGGGTTTCGAACGAAAAATGCTCCCCCGTCGCGCGAATCTGCCGCTATACTTCGATCGATTGCAGGGCAATAGGGCGATGGAGGCCCGGAAACCCTGCAAATTAGGAGATTCTCAAATGAACAAGTCCGAATTTGTCGCCGCCATCGCCGCCAAGGCCGGCACCACCAAGGTTGAGGCCGAAAAGATCGTTGCCGCCTACCACGAAGTTGTGACGGAAACCCTTGTCAAGGGTGAAAAGATCCAGCTCATCGGCTTCGGCAACTACGAAGTTTCCGAACGTGCCGCCCGCGAAGGCCGCAACCCCGCCACGGGCGCCGCGATCACGATCGCCGCTTGCAAGCTGCCGAAGTTCACGGCCGGCAAGGCTCTGAAGGACAAGGTCAACGGCAAGTAATGCCGCTTGTCTCTCCTGCCGACCGTCCGAGTCGGCAAGGAGCAGCAAAGCCCCGCGGGATGCGTCCGCGGGGTTTTTGTTTTTTGAGAAGAAGTGCCCGAAGGGCCTGCGGGCTCCGTCTGGTTCGCGGCGTTCCTCCGCCCCCGATTGAAAGCAAACGGGGCGCTTTCGCGCCCCGTCGGAAGGTTCCCGGTCGGTACCGTCGGTCGGAGGTCAATCGCCGAGCTCGTACACGTTCGAGAAGTCGAGCCCGTCGAACGTGAAGGATGCTTCGAGCGATTCACCGCAACACTTTTTGCGGCCCCACATGGCGATCATTTCCTGCCCCATGGCGTTGCTGATGAGCGCGGTCACGCGATCCGTCATCGCGAGGAGCGCTTCGAGGAATGCGGGCGAGATGTCCTGACGGCTCCAGATGCGGTCCCAATGCACGGATGTGTCGTACGCTTTGGCAAAGAGCCCGATCGTATAGATGACCGGAACGCGCGGGTTTGCTAGGCCTTGCTTCTTGAGGCGCTTGCGTGCTTCGGATTCGAGCCGCTTGAAGAGGATCCACTTTGAGATCATGGTCTTCGCTTCTGCGGGGTCGATCGTGACATCGCTTTCGGAGTTGAAGCGCTTCGCGAATTCGGAGAAGGCGTGCTCTTTCCCCTTCGCACAATTCACCCAATCGCCTTTCCAGGCGAGGATCGCCATGGCGAGGTCGGTCTTTTCGAGAAGTTTCTCCTTGGGGTACTTCTTCTTGAAGGCGGCCATGCCGATTCGATCGCCCGTGAGCTTTTCGATCTCGGCCTTGTAGAGGCCGCGCGCTCGTTGGTAGTACCAGAACGCGCCGTCGGGTGCGGGCATGTTGTTGACGACGTTGGCAAATGCGATCTGGAAGGCGCTGTTCGAGGAGAGGTCCGAGGTTTTGACGGCCGTCTGCGAGTTGGCGGCAAGCGAGATGCGTTCGCGAAGCGTTGTCCGATCGGTCGAGCTCATGCCTTGGCCGTCGTTGATGATCTGAATGTCGGAAAGCCTGTAAAGGACGGTGCTCGTCTCGTTGGGTTGTGCGGAACCGACTGAAAGCTTGTAAGCAAGAAAACGCGTGAGCTCCGTTCGGATCGTGTCCTTATCATGATGGTGAAAATCGTCCAGACACGGATCGCTTCGACGGGCGTCTTGCTTGCAAGCATCAGTAGCTCGTACCCGAGCGAACGGCTTGGAGAAGCGTTTCCTCGGTCAAGCGGATCTTCTCGAAATCATACGACCGAAGTGCTTTGCGGGTTTTCGACTTCGGAGCAACTGGTGCGGTCGGAAGTTCTTCGGGCTACGAGGCTCTGGAAGCTCTGGAGGCAACCGGCGAAATTGATGTTGAGGAGGTGAGTTGTTGCGATCGACGTCCCCCGCAACGTACGGCTCGACGCTGAAGGCCGTGATTTCGGAGGCGTTCACAGCGGGTTCGCTGACGGGAGAGGACTCGGCGTCGGGGTCAGACCAGGACGCGTCTGAAACGGAAATGGCGCCAGCGGACTTGCACACGCGGGGCCTCGTCGAGTGTCTTGGAAACGCGTCAAATGAAACCGTTTTCCGATGCCGGGTGGTAGGTTTGTTTTTCGTTCGGGGGTTGAGGGGTTCGAAAGTAACACCCCACTGTCCGGAAAACGCCTTTAACGAAAGAAGAACCGCACGCGTCGAAATCGGACGGGTGCGGCTCGGGAATACCAAAAGCAATGCGGCTTACTGTACTAGTACGGGTACGGCATGTTACGGGGAAAGAGCGCCCGAACGCCTTGAATTACGCAGTTGGCCTGAATTCGCTCGCCGACGTAAAGAGTTTTCCTTTCGAAAAGGCAGAGACAATTTCCGACACGCTTGGCGCCGGAGCCGACTCGGACAAATCGAGCAAAGCCGCTGTCGTAATGGCGTTGACTGGCCGACCGTAAAGGTTCGAACATTCGCGAAGCTTTTTTTCGATCGTGCCGAGGGAGCGATTGAAGCCGCCTGCAATATAGACAAAGAAACTCGCCTCTACGGGATCGGGAAATTCCTTCCACGCGTCTTTGTAATAACTTTCAAGTTTGGAGGTGTCGTTGATCGGAAAGTCGTAGCGGGATGTGGCTTTCGTGTCGACAAAGGCACAATGGTCCCAATTCGTGGCGCGCAGAAGAACGTCGGGATAGCCCCCTCGACGCGGCGCGACTCGCTGACCGATGTGCTCTGCAAGATCGAACCCGAGGCGGCGGAAAATGCTGGTGGCCGCCTTTTCGAGAACGATCGCCTCTTTTCCGCCCGATGTGGTTGCTTGTACGACCACGTCTCGCTCAATCGTGCGGCGGCGGGAGAGAATGGGGTCGAGAATGATTCGGATTTCGGCGGAAGGTCGACCCCAACGCTTCGCTTCCTCGTCGATGAAGTGCGCTTCGTCGAGGCCGAAAGGATCGGCCGATAGGGCCGAGATGTAGCGGGTCTGAACGAGCGACTCGAAGCCGTTCGTGCGTTGCGTCGAGCCGTGACGGCGTACGGCTTTTTGTTGATCGAACCGCCCGAAACGCTGTTGCCACGCCTCGGGCGTATTGGGATTGAGAGGTTCGATTGATTCCTTCAACCACGGTTCGATTTCGTCGAGCACCGCCGGATCTGCATTGAGTTCGAAGTGGCCCACAACGTCCAGAGAGGGAACGAGAAGCTGGGCGGCTCTTAGGTAGTTGGTTCCCGTATTGGCAATCTCGCGGAGGTCTTTGAGTCCCTTGCGCCAACCGTTCTCGTCGTCTTGATCCTTGTAGCGCTTCGGCGTACGCAGGTCGTCGAACGAATCGATAACGTCGCGCAAATTTTTTCCCGATCGCAGTTCGAGAATCTTCGCTACGCACCGCTCGTAGTCGTCGTTTGTCCGACCGTATGCCACGGGAATGGCGACTTCCAGATCGGAAAGGTGCTTACCAAGTCGCTCTTCGCGCAGAAGCCGAACTAGAAAGACGAAGGGCTTTACCCGCATCGTCGGGGCGATGCGCACGTTCGGGCCGAGCCCGTAGACGGATGGATACTGCATGCGCAACAATTGACAGCGCAGGAGCTTGACCGGGTTATCGGCATTGATCAGCAGTTCGCCCGCTCGGGTTGGGACGTAGGCGCCCGTAACGGGGTCTTTCCAGAAAAATCCTAGGCACGCGAGCTGTGCGAGGTACGTGCGCATGCCGCCGCTGTTCGCCACGCCGTATCGATTGGTCTGCATTTTGCTGACAAGCAGGGTCAACTGATCGTAGAGCGCGTTCTGAACGGCCTGATCGGTGATGTCGCCGTCGTTCGACGTGAGCAACTTTGCGATTTGCACGAGCTTCCAAGGTTCGATGCGACGCAGGTTCCGAGGAAACATCCAAAGTTGGCGGTAGGCGGGTTTCGACATGGGGTCTCTAAGAGTTGGGGGCGCGCACCGTTGCAACGGGCCATGTAAAATGCCCGCTCCGCTCCTCAGAGAAGAGAAGCGGCTAGGAGCGCAAATGACTACGAACCAGAAGCAAACCCGCCGGGCAGAGGCGGAAGAAACACTCTCTATCGAAGAAATGCCCTTAACTTCCCACGAAAGTTACACTCAACACTAAAAATCACTTCCCGAGAAATGTCATGAGCTCCCTGTAAGTCTTACCGCTTTGACGCAGAGCGGTGAGGATGTCCCGAGCCTCTATCTCCTCACGCTCGTGTTCAAGTGCTGCCAGCTCACTGCACAGTCGGTTATATCTGGTCTTTGCTGCTGCAATCTTTTGCTGAGTAGCTCTGATTTTTGCCTCCACGGAGGCCAGGGTCTTACGCTTCGGCATCTTCATTCTCTTCCTGTTCATCATCCGTCAGAACACCGTTGCCCAGTTCAGCCAATCGAACAGCAATCTTCCGGGCATGTTCCTCGACATCATCGGCGCTCAATCCGAAGGCTCTGAAAATGGCCTTTTGATTCTTCGTCAGCGCAAAATCCAATTGATAGGCTGATCCGCTTCGGCGTGTCATTTCAACTTTTTCCAGCTCACGCAAAGCAGCAGGAACGGTCATATAGTTTTTGCGAACGGTCAGTCTCCGCATCTCTTCCTTGAGCAGGTTGTAGAAACGATTGCGGATAATAAGGGCGATGAATTCAATGAAAATTTTTGCAGACACAGCCTCATTGCTGTGTGCACGCATGGTAGTTGAACCCAAAAATGACTTGTCTGCCCTGAACAGCTTTTCCGAAGCATCACGGCCTGAATACAGCCGGTATGCCTCTTCGGCAGTCATTTTTTCCGAGCTGACCATGCAGAAGTAGCCGCACAGTTTCAATTCGCGCTGAATGACTTCGGCCTTTTCCTCTGCGAAGAGGAAAATTCTCTTCCCGTCTTTTACCAGATAATGCAGATTGAAATACTTCGAGTACGGCAGACCGATCTCGCCGCAGTCTCTGCCTTCGAACTTTTTCAGCTCATTCGTCATCCTCTCGAGAAGGTGCTCCAGCTGCTCGCGCTCGTCCGACATTTTTCTCGAGCTGTAGCACAGGTGGAAATATCGATCCTTCCCGTCTCCGGAGTACAGGGGCTGTTTGATCGTAGTGCCGTAAATTCCTGTTCCTGAAATTCGGCAGGATCTGTTGATTTCAAATTGTCCGCTGTACTGATCAACCAAAGCGCTGACCAGAGGTTTGCATCCTTTCACCATCAGCAGAAAACTGAAACCGTGCTTATCAAGGTACTCAATGTTTCCCTTGCTGAAATAGCCTCTGTCACAGATGAATCCGATACCGCGGTAATGGTAGGCCACTGCTTTGTCGACCATGTACCTGAGCTGACTGACGTCATTGATCGAGCCGGGATACTCTTCGTAAAAAAGCGGCACCCGGTTGGACTTGTCATAAGCCAGGGACAGGTTGAAGATCGGCACACCCCTGTCGTCCTTGGCAAATCCGAATTCTGCAAAATCCAGATCGCTTGCCTGAGTATTTTTATTCGTAGAGTCGTAGGAAATATAGATTTTCTGAGAATGGTCCTGCTTCTCATTCCACGCGTCCAGAAACCCGGTAATGCTGTCCTTGTCGACCTCGGAAAGAAAGCGGGAAATCGTTGAATCGCTGAGGACGGCCATGCCCGGAGTAAACAGCGGATGGCTGCGACCATAATCAGGGTAGTACTGAGCGGCATTGTCCTCATTGATGATCATGTAGGAAGCCAGATCGAGGATGAGACCGGCCCTCTCGCCGAACTGTTCTTCAAGAAGATCGGCGAGCTGATATTCCCTGATGAGCTGACTGAAAACAATATATGCCCCGATATGCAGCGTATTGCTGCGAATTCTAGGAGCTT
>OGJP01000645.1_pt1 | contig 13679 bp, 23 predicted proteins | sample 1572311 | NCBI WGS metagenome assembly OGJP01 (sample SAMEA2582093, study PRJEB24529) | metagenome | biome: Human gut stool | place: China | collected 2011
CAAGCTGCTCAGCTGCTATCAGGGTTGACCCGCTGCCGCCAAACAGATCACCAACATTCCAACCTTTTTTACTGCTATTCCTCATAAATTTTCCTATAAGTTCCAGCGGTTTCATCGTTGGATGCAGATCATTGCTGACCGGTCTTTTTTCAAATATAACCGAACTCTGATCCGCATACTGACGTATTTTATCTTTGATATAGGCAATAAGTTCTGGTTTTTTCATATTTTCAAGATCGACATCATCTTCCAGAATAACGGTATCCTGTGTCCGATCCTGAATAAAGTAATGTCCAGCCCCTTCTTTCCAGCCGTAGAGAATCGGCTCATGCCGCCAATGATAATCATTTCTGCCTATTACAAAATTATTCTTTTCCCATATCAGAACTTCTGCCAATTTTAGCCCAGCATCCTGATATGCTTTCCTGAATGTAAGTCCTTCTATGTCTGCATGGAATACATAAATAGCTGCACCTTCTCTCATGCAGGCTTCTATATTTCCAAATGCTTTCAAAAGAAACATATAGAACTCATCCTGTTTCATGGAATCATTCTTAATTTTCATGGCTCCATTATTGTTGGTACGCCATTCATTCAATTTTTCCTGCTTATTTTCATAAGCCACATTGTATGGTGGATCCGTGATGATAAGATCCATTTTTTCATCACCCATCAGCTTTTTTACATCATCCTCTGATGTGCTGTCTCCACACATTAACCGATGTCGGCCAAGCTGCCACACCTCTCCGCTATTTACAAATGATAGATCTGTAGCTTCTTCCGGATCAAATTCATCTTCTGTGATTTCAGGTTCAAAGCCTGAAAGATCTATTAAATCACCCAATTCTTTACTGTCAAATCCGGTAAGGCTCAGATCATAATCTCCAAGGTCAAGTTCTACCAATAAATCTTTCAATTTAACGGTATCCCATTCGCCAGAAATTTTGTTCATAGCAATATTAAGTGCTTTTTCATCTTCCTTATTCAGATCCAATACTACACACTCTGCTTCTGAATAACCTAAATCCGTAAGCACAGTATGCCGCTGATGTCCACCGATAATAGTTCCATCTGCATTGATAATCATTGGATCTACATAACCAAATGTTTCTATGCTGCGTTTAATTTTCTGATATTCCGGATCCACCGGAGTCAACGTTTTTCGTGGATTATACTCTGCCGGTTTCAGTTCGGATAACTTTCTTTTTTCAATTTTCATAGCAGTTTTCTCCACTAAAAAAGCAAATGCATCACCGCATCCGCCTCATTTCTGAATTTCATATTAACATATTATCACATTCAAGAGTGCTATTGCGTGCTATTTTGCGTAACGAAATGCAAAAATTTTTTTACTTTTTTTCGGCAAAAACACTGCGCTCGATTCGCCCCGCATTCCAGATAGACACAGGTAGTACCTAAAGGGCACAGAAGGGGTTTTTGGGGGTTCGTTTTCCTTCTATGGACAGTGTACACCCTCCGCTTGGTTCTACTTCATGGACACAGCCCTCTGGTTGCTCCGATCCGATAGGCTCAGCCCTGTCTCCTTTTGGTCCTGGCTGACCTGATCCGATAGGCTCAGCCCTCTGCTATCTGCTCCGCCTGATCCGATCCAATGGACACACCCGTCTGTCTTTCTATTGCTCCGCCTGATCTGATCCAATAGACACACCCGTCTCCCTTCTGCCCTGCCTGATCTGATCCAATAGACACACCCGTCTCCCTTCTGCTCCGCCTGATCCGATCCAATGGACACACCTGTCTCCCTTCTGCCCTGCCTGATCCGATCCGATAGACTCAGCCTTTTCTTCCTTCTGATCTGCTTGATCTGATCCAATGCCCACAGAGCTTTTCCTGTTTCTTCCATCAGGAGCGAACTGATCCGTCCAACGTTGCCATCTCTGATCAGGTGATTGCTTCTCTTAATCGATCTTTTTTGTGTCTGTTTTTCATTGATTTTTCAACGTTTTTCAAACTTCAAGAAATTTTTTTGAAAATTCGACTTGACAAAATAGGCACACCAGAGCGATGATACAGCCATGCAAAGCAACGCTTGCAAGCGTTTTATAAAATTCATAATAGGAGGAACTAAAATGGCAAGCAAAAACGAAAGAGCCGAAATGAAAACAATGATCCACCAGATGACCTACGGTGTCGAGGTTGAAATGACGGCAATCACAAGGGAATCTGCAGCTCATGTTACCGCCAGCGTTCTTGGTGCTGGATCATCTGTGCACTATCTTGGTGGAGCATATCATAAATACCAGGTGATCGATCCCCAGGGACGGGAATGGTTGTTTGTTTCTGACTGTTCCATTAACGCAATAGATAGCAACGGCAGACAGGCTGATAGTCGCGGGGCTTATTCCTGTGAACTGAACACACCGCCCCTGTATCTGGCAGATATGGATACCCTGCAGAACGTGATCCGGGCACTACGGAATGCCGGAGCAAAAACCGGAGCCCGTTACGGTTGCGGAATCCACGTACATGTGGGAAGCAAGGAACACACTGCCAGATCCCTGAAAAACTTTATCAACTTGGTGTTTTCGCAGGAAGAGATGCTTTATAAAGCACTTGGCGTTGATGAGTCCAGAATTAGAAATTGGTGCGTTCCGATGAATAACCGCCGTGGTGGCTATTCTGAACACGGCACACCGACTAACTTCATGAATGATCTGAAGGGTTGTAAAACGATCGAACAGATCGAGACGGCATGGTATAAAAACTTTTCCGGTAGTGCTCCGGAATACTGTAGGACAAGCCACTACGATGAAAGCCGGTATCATCTGCTGAACTTGCACCGCTACTTCTCAACCCGTGGCAAGGATTGCAACACAATTGAGATCCGGGCTTTTAATGCCACACTTCATGCTGGAGTGATTAGATCTTTTGTCCTGCTGGTGCTTTCCATGAATGCTAAGGCATTGACCAGCACCCGGATCAAGGCAGAAAAAAATCCGATCATGACCGCTGGAAATGAAAAATTTGCCATGAGAACATGGTTGGTGAGTATGGGTTGGACTGGTGATATGTTCAAAAATCCACGTCAACATTTACTTAAAAACCTTGCTGGTAATTCTGCATGGAGATTCGGAAAATCTGGTGACCTGTATCGATAGGTCACCAAGACACAGCCCTCTGGATGGATCCAACAAAACCCGGTTCGATTCCGGGGAGGGCTTTTCCGGTTTTACCGGTTGAAAAAAATTTTTTCAAAAATTGACTTGACTTTCCTGTCACGCAGAGTTAGAGTCACGGCAAACAAAAGAAACGCTTTCAAGCGTATATAAACATTTATAGGAGGTTCGCTTATGTGTACAATGGCAATCAATCAGGAACTGAACGGCATCGAATTATCATTCGAGGGTAAACCGGCGGAAGAGATCCGGGAAGCAATGAAGGCTGCAGGCTTCCGGTGGCATCGCATGAAAAAATTGTGGTATGCAAAGAACACCACCGAGCGGCTGGCATTGGCTGAAGAATTATCCGGTGGAGCTGCTGCTCCGGCACAGGCTCCGGTAGCAAAAAAATCTGATCCGGTTTCAAAATTCGGGATCAAAGTTGGTGATATCCTGGAGGATTCCTGGGGCTACGAACAAACAAACGTTGAGTTCTATCTGGTGACCAAGATCATCAGTGCCTGCAAAATCGAGATCGTAGAACTTGGTCATATCGAAACGGAGACCAACAGCTCCATGAGCGGTTATGTGATCCCTGATCCGGACCGCCGGATCGGTGATCCGATCCAAAAAACCGTGTCCCAGGATTCCTACGAAAAGGCACACGGTGGCTGGCATGTAAAAATAAGCAGTTGCATCTCATTATCCCCATGGGACGGTCAGCCTTGTTTCCAGTCTTCCTGGTACTAATTTCCCGGTACGGTTTCGCTGAGGGTTCAATTCCCTCAGCCGGGATTCCCGGAGTCATCCGGAACAAAAAAATATGCGGAGGTATCGAATATGAAAAAATTTAACCCAATGGATTATGACCCAAAATTCCGTTACATGCTGCTGGATCGGCTACGGAGCGATTGCGAATACTTCTTAGGCAATGGCCACAAAAGCGAAAAGGATCTGTGGGGCTTAAATGTTCCTGATCATATTTCAGCCATGAAAGTATTGTGGCACAGCTTTCCTGATGATGAAAAACCGGAATGGCTGACCATAGAACAGATTCAAAAATATGAGCAACTGATGGCTGCATAGTTGGGAGGTCTACTCATGAAAGCAAAAGAAAATAACATCCTTGGCGATCTGATTACCAGCGCCATCAAAGACGCATATGAATGTGGATCCGGATTCATTGAAGATGAAGAAGACACAATATTGGCAGTTTCTGCTGAATGGGAAAACAGCCCAGAAGATTCCGGGATCTCTGTGATCCGGATCACAATTTTTCAAAACAATATTGCTTTACTGTCTTACATCGAACCTGGCACACAGGCTGCTTACTAATCCCCGGCACACACCGGTCAATAAATTTCTGGAGGTCAAACTTATGATGAACAAAAAATTTTTCTTAACAATGGCTGCTATCGCCGGATCCTTCCTGCTTGGCTATGCTATCAAAAATCCGGAGATGATTCTTCCTGAAGAACGCACTTACCCAACAGCCGGAGTAATCGTTGATCTGGACGAAAAAAATGATCTTGTAACATTCTCAACAGGCTCAGGTCTTCTGTATAGCTTTTATGGCATTGAAGACTACGACAATGGCGATATTGTTTCTGTGATCATGAGCGATAACGCTACACCGGACTCCGCCCTTGATGACAAAATCATAGATGTCAGATATGCCGGTTGGCCGGATCTCTTTGCAAAGATTTGTAATAATTAGCCTGAACGGTTCCCGCCGGGTTCGATTCCCGGCACAGGCTTTACCGGGCAACCGGTCAAAAAATATTTCGGAGGTACATATCATGAAAAGATCAAAAAAATTCTACGTTGCTTACGGATCAAATTTACACCGGGGACAGATGCGTTACCGCTGCCCTGACGCTACTGTTTACGGCACCGGTGTGGTCAAAAATTATTCCCTCACTTTCTGGGGAAACTCACGTGGCTACGGTGTTGCCACAATCTTGCCGGGTGCCAAGACGGATGTACCCGTTGCTGTCTGGGAAATCTCCGCAGCAGATGAAAAAAGCCTGGATCACTATGAGGGATACCCGCATCTTTACCGCAAAGAAAATATTGATGTAATAATGGATGATGGGGCAACCGTGACCGGTATCGTCTACATCATGAACTATGGAACTGCTGCGGATCCGTCCCCATTCTATTACGAAACTATCGCACACGGGTATTGTGATTTTGGATTTGACCTGGCATTCTTGCAGCAGGCCCGTCAAAAAATTTATCTGGAAGATTCCGGCGAGACCTGGATTATGTTCAAGCTGAACGGCCGGCATCTGAGCTCCATCAATGAAGCAGATCTGTATCCGGGAAAAATTGAATTTATGAAGGAGCAGTTATCTGAAAAATACAACTGCCAACCTGAAGATATCCATGTAACAAAATTCACACCTGGATCTCGAACACACCGTTTCAAAAAATTAGTATGACAAAGTACGGCTGTAGGAGTATAATAAAAGCGCCGGAACGATCACCGGCGCTAAAAAAATATTGAGGTACAGTTTTATGGCTTATGTTAAAAAAAATAATCTGACCAAATTAACAAAAATCCGGCAGGATCTTGGTATGACTCGCGCCCAGCTGGCTGAAAAATCTGGCGTTAATGCCCGCGCTATCGAAAGATATGAACAGGGTCGATCAAATATCAATGATGCATCTGTTGGCCGGGTCCGGGATCTTGCCCGTGCGCTGGGCGTTCCCATCGAAAGCATTCTTGATGACTAAAAAAAGCACCTTAATCGGTGCTTTTTTCATGCCTTACTTTGATTCAAAAAATTTCTTAAAAATATGAAATGCCTCTTCTGCCGTTTTTACTTCCCGCGGACCACGCCCGCCAAGAGCTACCGTCAGCTCATCCCCATTAAAATATGCTGCCACAGGTGCTTCAAGTCCATCAATCAGCTCTCCGGTCTGTGTCTCGATGAAAAGCGGGCAATTCTCCCAGAAGATCCTTCTGCGCTGTTCTTCGGTGCATCCTTCCAGTTCTTCTTCGTTAAGCTCTCCACTGTCACCATAGTCATCAAAACTGAAATAGATAGAATACTCTGCTGCATTTAACTTATCTGCCAGGTCAAAAATAATCTGAGCCTCAGGATGTTTCTTCAAAAAAATATTTTTTTCCATGGTTGCGCCCTCCTTCGCTTAATCAAAATTATAGCTATGTATGCAGCACTCCGTCAATCTCTTTTTCGTATTCCCGAACAAGCTCCTGAACCTTTGCAAATTCCAGAAGCAGGTATAAACCCTTCCGCCAGTATTGCGTTGCCGGTGTTTTCGACAAATGTTCCTGATCACAAATACCTTTCCAGGATAATCCATCAATGTACTTGTATTCCAGGATGGCCCGTTCTGTTGATCCATCGTTCAAAAATTCCAGAATGTCTGTAATCTTTACATATTCTTTCCTCAATTCCTGGATCTTTTCATCTATCCTGGTGTTGATCTCATCCAACTCATAACTTAGTCCGGCACACCCTACATTCTGGCCACCGCTGCCTTTCGGCATTCCGTCAATAACAGGCGAGTGCAGTGGGCTGTAAAATTCCTGCTCCAGATTATATTTTCTCCGTTCCAACGCTCGCTTCCGGTTCTTGCATCGATTATACGAATTGAGATATTTATCCAGAACAACTGCCTCCGGTGATAATCTTTCCTTATGCCTCTCCATTGGGATCATCTCCTTTTGTCAAAAAATATACCGTGTTATTGATCAACTGCACCTGCTCTACATGCTTTTCTTTATGGTCAAAATCTTTTACCGCTAATCCACGTTGCTTCAGTTCATCGAGCATCATCTGGATACTTGAACACAGAATGGCTGTCGGCACATCTGTAAACAATTTTCCGTTTTCCGCTTTCTGAATCAACTTTCTCGCTGATCGCTTCATCACAATTTCCTCCCTTCCTGAATCAGTCGCTCTGCATCTTCCGGAAAGATACACGCACCGGCGATGCCACCTGCAGCCCGGATCCGCTTAATTGTCTGCTCCTGAATCTTGCTGAGCTTTCCAAAATATGGCCGCTTTACCTCGAATCCATGATATCTGCCATCAATGACTGCCGACACATCCGGGATACCCTGGCGGCTGTATTCACCAGCCGCCTCCTTCCACACAAATGATTCCGGGTATGTATCCTTCACATATTCCATGATTTTTTTCTGGTAATAGCTTTCTTTTGGTATATGATTCCGAAGATAATTTTCTGCTGCAGTGGCACTGACACCAAACTGATGCTGAACAAATTCTATGGCTTCTGCTTTCGTCAGCCGGTCAAGTCCTTTTACCATCGTTCCTGAATCCGCCTTTCATAAATGTAAAGAACAACTAAGAAAATAATTGATACAATATTATCGACTGTCCTAACCTGAATTTGTCCATAAAACATGATTTCAAGATATCGCCACACCCAACCAATTCCCCAAGTAATCGCCGCCGCAGTCAAAAAAGCATCAAATCTTTTCATGTCCTGCCTCCAATATCGCGCTGATTTCTTCCAGCTTTTTGGGTCCAATACCTTTTACCTGAGCTGCCGCTTGCAGAACCTCATTTATCGTATCTATCCGGATATTTGATAAAATGTGTTTGCTTATCGTCTCCGCAGCGGCTTTGCAGCCTGTTTCATAACCGGTCCGGTAACCAGACTCATAGATGCTGGTACAAAAATCTTCCATCTGTTGATGATCATATTTCTTGATCGCCTTATACTTTTCTCGGTTCAACACATAGGCTTTATCCCTTATCTTTGCCATATACTTTGTCCTCCAACTCCGGATTTTCATACAGATTTCCAATAACCTTAATGTATCGGTTCTCGATCCAATAAAAAATATCATTTCGCAAGAACGATGATTCAGCCCAATCAATGTAAAATCCCATGTGTGAACCAATGTGTGAACTATACTTGCCATATTTGACAATACCAAGATATTTAATTCCGCCGCAGGTAATCACATCACCTTCATAGATCTCTACCCCGTTTAAGGTGCATCCAGAAAATGCACCGACCGATTCCGGCACAACATCAGCAATCATTGTTCTATACGGTAAATTCCAGTCACCCATTTCCTCAAAAATAATTCTTGCCTGGTGATATTCCGGCTTATCCTCACCTGCAAAACATACCGCGCAGGAGCAATGCTCGTAATATGAACCATAAACCCAACACTTCAGATCCGTGGACCACCCTCTATATTTGCATTCTTTCATTTGATACACCCTCCTTTATCATATCAAACAGATTTATCTGAATTTCAGAATCATAATTCATCCACACAGTCTCTGTTCTTGGCTTTCCGCCTTCGGCACAGCTTGGAAAATTTCTTTTCTTCCATCCTGCAAGGTATTCATTATACAGATCTGATTCATACCCCGATATCATAATTTTTGCATTGCTCTGTAAGATCAGCTTCAACAATTCTTCGTGATCAGCATCTGTCATTTCATACGCATATTGTTTACGATTCCCAGTTCTTGTTCCTAAAACATACGGTGGATCCAGATACATAAAAACATTCGGATAATTAAATCTTTCGATCATCTCTATCGCAGGTCTGTTTTCAATCTGAACTCTTCGCAATCTCTCTGCAACCTCAACAATCGCTTCCGGAAGATGATACCAACACTGTAATGCATAGGCTCGCTCTCTTCCCTGAACATCGTTTTTCCAGCCTACCTTATATCCATTGGTTCGGAATCCATATCCCTGCCAGCAACGGATCAGAAAGTTTCGTGCCTTTTCATATGGATCCTCTGATGCCACACAACTATCGTATGTCGCATCATATTCTTCCCGACTGTATGGCGTAGAAACCACTAGCCGGGATAATTCATCTGGATCCTCTCTGATGCATTGAAAAAGATTCACTACTTCATGATCCAAATCATTGATTGTCTCGATATTTGAAGGCTTTTTAGAGAAAAGGACTGCTCCTGATCCGAAAAATGGTTCCAGATAACTGTGATGCTGCGGAATCATACTCACTAGCTCCGGTGCAATATTCCATTTACTGCCTGGGTATTTCAATACTTTTTTCATTGCTATACCTTCTTCTCATTTGCTCTACCATCTTTTGCAATCTCGATTGCTGCCCGCACACCGTCCTCGTATCCATCATAGTATTGCTGCAATTCGCCAGCTTCCAAAATTTTGTCATTTGCTTTATCTGCTAATTCTGCTAACTGCTCTACAACCATATTCAAATTGTAAGCTGTCGGCTGATTTTTCAACATATCAATTATGGCGCATGCCACAAATCCATAATCTACTCCCATGTTCCTCACAATTACTTTAGCTGTTATTTTGTCTGCATCAATCAGTCTCATCGTTTGTCCTCCATTTCCATTTTTTTCAGGTAATTAAACACAGTGCACTCACTGATTCCTAATTCTTCCGCAATTTTTTTCATTGTCCATCCAGCATTACGCAAAGCTAGCATTTTACCTGTATCCACTGCTACTCTCTTTTTCTTTTCTGCACCGGAACCTTCTGCACCGGAAGCCTCACTGTTGGTGGCTGGTTTTGGGGTACTTCCGGAAGGTTTCTTAACGTCTCTATTACTTTTGCATCGGGGGGGGGTATTATCTTCCTCAAGAATCTGATTCTCTAATGCTGGTTCTTTCCTGAAAAACATGAGTCCGGCTAACAGGTTCTGTAAAGTATCCGGAACCATATGGTTCCAGCTGCCATCTCCTTCACCAGGAACCATAATCAGAATATCCTGTCCCTTTGATGCAAGTTGTAATGCTTCATCTTTGCTAATCTGCTTTATAAACATTTCTATTAACCTCCCTGTCATTATTGTTACTGTCTTGTCATGAAACGGTGCCGGATGAAATCCACCACTCCATCTGGCATCTTATTGTTATGTTTTTCTTCCTGTCCCTCTGATTCCCTGTACGGCAACCGTAGCAGCCTTCCCTGTTCTTCCAGATCTTCGAGTTCTGCCAACTTATTGCAACATTTACCATGTCCGTTTGATCTTATTTCCGGATCTGGAATAGCCCATCTGTTCTCACCATCATCAATCCATTTCGTTAATCTCTCCATCCTACACTACACCTCCAGCAGTTCCGGCAGCTCTCCATCCCAATTCCACAGTCCCTGCTTTCCTGCTGCCGGAATCGGCTCTTTGAAAAGCACCGGCTTTTCCATCCTCCAGGCATACCTTCCAACTGTGAAATCTCCGAACGCATAATCTGACCTGCAGAAATCTCTGACAAAATCGTGGTATTCCTGGTCGATTTTCCTGCAGTCCATCAGCTCAGCCATGCCAATGATCGCTCCATGTGGCAAAGCAAGAATATTCTCATAGGCTCCATATCCCATTACTTTGAAATACTTGTAAAATGGACTTCTGTGCAAACCTATAAATTCTGTAGAATAGTTCATCTTACGCTTTGCTGCATGAATCAGGATCGGTCCGCGGTAGCTGGTTCCCCAGGATCTGGTTTCATCATGCTTTACTCCGACAGCCAGAAGCTGCGCCCATGGCTGCCAAATACTCAATGCCTTCATACTATCTCTCCACTTCCAGAATCTTGCTGGCTTCCATATCTGCTTCATGCAATGCCAGTACTAACGGATACAGCTCCATAGCCTTTCCAACCTGTGGATACAATCCAGCCGGTTCTGAATATCCCATATGCCAGCGGATCGCAAATTTCTCTTCATCCGTCAACTTCATGAATTTTTCAATCATCATTACAGATTTTTCCCCGTGGCCATATGGCAACTGGTCATCAATGGCATATACTGGATACTGTTCCCAGCGATTATTGCTATCTTTTCTCCATCTGAGTTCTGTGGCATAGAAATTGGTTTTACAAATGTCATGGAGCAGGGAAACAATCGTCAGGCTATCTTTTCCTACCTCATCCAAAATTGGTCCCCATACAACATTGTCTCTCTTTGCCATCAGGCACTCATATACATTCAGGCTATGCTGCAGCAGCCCTCCTTCGATGCTCAGATGAAATCTAGTACTGGCCGGAGCCGTATAAAAATCACTGTTTCTGATGTATACCATCAGTTCATCTTTTCCTTTTCTTTCTACTAAGTCCATGATGCTTTCAAAATAGTTAATATTCTCGCTACGATTATTCATTCTTAGTCTCCTCTCTGAATAACAATGCCTTCTCGGCTGTTGTATGATTCTGGAAATATGCCACCCATATCTTCCGAACCTGTTGTTTATGTTTCTCTGTGATTTGCTGGATCCGCTGCAGGTCATATTCTCGAAACGCTGCCACACTGATCTCTTTTTCAATTCCAGATCTCTTAATCTCATCCCGGATCTGCTGCAGGAGATGCTGCCCGTCTGACTGAAAGAACTTCAAGCCTCCGTAGCAATAACCTATCACATATTCTTTAAGCTCCATCTTTAACTGCTGTTGCAGATTCTGAAATGGGATTCTGTATCGTCCTTTCAAATCTTCCGGGGCTACCAAAGTCTTATTTTTCCGGTATCGATCCAGTGTTTTCCTTAATTTTTCAATGGATTCTTCTGTTTTTTCCATCAGCGTCTCTCCTTACGCCTAAAATTCATTACGCCTACTGAAAATCGCTAGGCGTAATGAAAAAATGTTGAAATATCAACTTTTTCTGCCATTCCTTCCGCCTTACGCCTAATTTTTTGAAATATACCAAAACTTTTTACATGTGCAGTGAAAAGTGATGCACACAACGCTCCATATAAAGCCTATATAATAGGCGTAATGTCGTAATGTAATATATAATAGGCTTAAAAAGCCTTGATTTTTAAGGATTTTTTCCATTACGCCTAACCTTACGCCTAGCATTACGCCTAATTATTAGGCGTAATGGAAACAGCATACTAATACGGCAACTGCTGTTCCGCTGATTCAAACGGATTTTCCTGATTCAGTTCCATCTGAGTGAACCCGTCTGCGTCCTTTTCCGATCTGTCTCTTTCTTCTGCTGCTTCCTCTTCATCTAATGGATCCACCGGTTTTGAGAATCGTTTCAGGTCAAATTCCACGAACCTGCATGTACGATTATCAAACCATTTCCGCACACAGTACTCTTTTCCGCCATTCTTTTTTTGTGAACTCGCAATTATTCCGTTATCTGCCAGATATTTCAGAGTCTTCCTTGGGCTGTACCCGGCTCTTGTCAAAGCATTGTTCAGAAGGGACGGATATATGTATGCTTTCTCCTGATCGGTGCTCATGGTGCCCAGGCAGGTGCCGATCACTTTATCTCCAAAATACTGCCGGTTTGACAGAATCCAGTCCACGATGAACTGAGTTGCATTCTCATTTACATCCGCCACACCTGCTGCCATCTGTTCCTGAAGGATGCTCCGTGCCATACGCACAGCCCGCTCCCACGATTCTGGATCAATTTCAAGTGGTGCCTTTTCTCCGGGTATACTGCTGCGCTCCGCAGCAGCCTTGAAGATCCAGGTATCGATCATGGCATCTGCCAGTGCTACCGCGCTGATTCCGGCGATATGGCTACCGCTGGTACCATCTGCAAGCTGATAGACCTGCTCCACCATCCTGTCATAATGATCCTTGATGCTCAGTTCATCCGTGCTCAACACCCGCCGGATGAACTCCGGACCAGCCCAGCCACAGTTCAGCGGTGCTTGCTGATGCATCATACTTGCTTCCTGCTCAACATCAAATGGTCCGCCGTAGATTTCAAGCACACGGGTGCTCACTCCTGTCTGGGATGTCTCTGTGGATAACGGTTCTTCACCGGTTGCCAGTGCCACGGTCCTCCAGGTGTTCAATGCCTGCAGTCCGCCGCCCTTGCTGCCTCGCGCCCGGCCGGTACCGGATGCGATCATATATACGATCTTCTCCAGGCTTTCCTGTTTCTGCCCGGCCAGCTGTCGCTCATCAATGCCCATAGGAAGATCATTGTAGAATCCTGCCATACGTTCCAATGCAACCTGTGTCGCATTGAAATTGACCATCAAACGTTCCGGATCCCCCCATGCGGACAATGCTGCTTTCAAGGCTGCCGTCTTTCCGCCTTTGGATCCGCCCCAGTTATATACGAAAAAGATTCTCTGAGACAGGATCCTCAGCAGTGGTGCTGCAAAGCTGGCCGCCAGGATGAACCGGAACTTGTCCCGCTCCCGGTGCGGCCGCATGGTGTCTTTCCAACCTTCAAATGTCCCATTGGCATGATACGCTGCAGCCCACCCCCGCAGGGATGGTTCAATATCCAACACAATATCGTCTCCATGCCCCGGAAGAAACCGTCCGCCGGTCTGCCAGCCAAAAGTGGATGCGGAGTCCGCCTTGGTGATAATATCAATATTCTCGGCTTCCAGGGCTTCCAGGAAGCGCACCACCAGCTTGGCATTCTCTGATGTGATCGTACATCCAAGATCTGCCAGTGCTGTGATGCTGCGGCTTGTGAAGATCGTGCTTCGTGGATAGATTGCTTTGTGCCACTCTCCGTCCCTCTTGAATGCGATCTCGATCTTCTCTTCTCCAATCTCCATGCTTTTTCAAGCAGAAGACGGCATACGAGATCTCGCAGGTTCGTGTATCCGGTACAACAAAGCAT
>OGJP01000648.1_pt1 | contig 13615 bp, 10 predicted proteins | sample 1572311 | NCBI WGS metagenome assembly OGJP01 (sample SAMEA2582093, study PRJEB24529) | metagenome | biome: Human gut stool | place: China | collected 2011
TATCGTGCACTGTGTGTATCGAATCTGGTAGCACTGAATCAGAAGCGTTATATCGGCTCCCTTTCGGCCTATTGCGGCGCAGTTTGTGCGGCAGCAGGCGCAGGAGCAGGGATTACGTATCTGTGCGGCGGAAATCTGGAACAAATCCAGAATACGGTAGTCAATACGATCGCGGATGCAGGCGGGATCGTATGTGACGGTGCGAAGCCAAGCTGTGCTGCAAAAATTGCAACATCTCTGCAGGCTGCAATCTTAAGTCACAAGATGGCAATGCGCGGACTGGTGTTTGGCAGTGGAGAGGGACTTGTCATGGACTGTCCGGAAGATACGATCAAGGCAGTCGGATATGTTGGAAGAGCGGGAATGAAGCAGACAGATGTAGAAATCCTGAATCTTATGATCGGAAAGACAAAAATAGAAGATATCGAAAAATAAGAGAAAGATCAGCCTCATGTAAAAAGGGGCTGATTTTTGTAAGTAAAAGAAAAGCAGATGAAACTTTTCAGAAGAAAATCCGGTCTAATGAGTGTAAAGCGGTTCAAAACAGCAGGAAAGCGGGGTGAGAGGTGATGAAATATCTGGTAAAAAAGGCACAGAAGAAAGACGATCAGGCATTTGTGGAGCTGATGGAGCGCTGTAAGAGCGGGATGTATAAAGTGGCAAGAAGTTATTTAAAGGATGATGCAGATATTGCGGATGCGATCCAGGAGACGGTGATCAATTGCTATGAACACATCGGGCGCCTGAAAAATGCAGATTATTTTAAGACATGGCTGACCAGGATCTTGATTAATAACTGCAAGGATATACTGGCAGCAGGAAAGCGGGTGTATCCTCTGGAGCAGATTGAAGAACAGGAGAATACGTGTATGGAGATGCAGAATTATGAATTTCAGGAATTGATGAACTCTCTGGATGAAAAATACCGGATCGTGATGGTTCTATATTATAGCGAAGGATACCAGACAGGCGAGATCGCGGAACTATTGGAGATACCAAGAAGTACAGTGCAGACCAGGCTTCAGCGGGGAAGGGAAAAGCTGGAAGCCTATTATCGTTGACAGAAAGGAGCAGGACAATGAAAGAAGAGAAAGATATTCTGAATAGGGACGTGGAGATTCCGGAAGTGGTATTTAGAAAAGCAGATGCGGCGCTGAATCAGATTCGGGCAAATACAGGATCCACAAAAGCAACCAGAAAAGTAACTCGTATACAAGGAAGAATCCATCATGTGCAGGCGGCTGCAGTGGCATGTGCGGTACTGATCGGAGCAGGAGGAATCACTGCGACGGCAGCAGTCATTCACCACCTGTGGAGCCGCGGTATGCAGGCAAATATTCAGGCAACAGAAGAACAGCAGAAAAATCTGACGGATCAGGGAATGGTGACGCAGTTTGATCAGGCGTATAATTCAGCAAATTCAGATCTGACAGGCATGGAAGTGACATCCGAAGGAATTACAGTGAAACCGATGGAAATGATCGCTGATGGACATTTTGTACATCTGTCTTTTCAGGTGGAAGGGTATGATCTTCCAGATGGAGAAGAACCTTTCTTTGAAACGGTGAAAGTATATACAGGAGACGAGGAAACAGCAGAAGACAGTTTCGTTAATATGAACGGAAGTTTTTACAATGGAATTATCTGTGATGAAAACGGAAATCCCGTATATGAAGATGGAACGCCGCTTACAGTTGATGAAAATGGAACGACAATAGAACGATATAAAGCGGAAGATGGAACATTGGAATATGTGATGACTTTATATAAGCCAGATCCAGAAGAAAGTCTTCTGGGGCAGATGCTCCATGTTCAAATGGAAAATCTTGGGACCGTGAAGAAAACAATGTTTATGAATGGAATCGAAGGAACGTGGAGCTTTGATATCCCGGTCAGTGGAAAAGATGCTGCACAGACCTATGAGTTAAATGCACCTCTTGAAAATGTAAATGTGACGGTACTCTCAGCGGCACTCTCACCCATTTCCGTTCGAGTCGATTACGAAGTGACCGGTGAGATTCAGGCACAGGAAGATGACAATGGATTGCCGGAAGTTGGCGGAGTGGTATTGAAGGATGGAAGCCGTCTGCTCTATCTGCTTGACGGAGGTCAGATTGGTTATCAGGACGACACACATGCCTATGAGATCTCTTCCTTTGACCGGGTGATTGATGTGGATCAGGTGCAGTCCCTGCTGTTTCGGATTCATGCAGGAGATTCCCCTGAAAAATACGAGTCGGTTGATTTGAAATAAAAAAATATATATGGATTGACAATGCTGGTCGGTTATTGTAGACTAAAGAAAAAGAGAAGGTCTACAATAACCGACCTTTTGCGTATGACAGATACAGGAGGAATCCATATGGAGGAATACAGACTTTGTAACAGCGATTACCGATTTATGACACTGGTGTGGGAACATGGTCCCATTGGTTCGGGGGAACTGGTCAGACTGTGCGCAGAGTATCTGGGTTGGAAGAAATCCACTACCTATACGGAGATCAAGCGGTTGAGCCAGAAGGGCGTTCTGAAAAATGAAAATGCAGTAGTAACATCGCTGGTGACCAGAGAAGAGGTACAGGCGAAAGAGTCTGATGAGTTTGTGGAGCGGACCTTCGATGGTTCGCTGCCGGGATTTCTGACCGCATTCTTAGGAGGCAAAAAATTGTCCCGCCAGGAAGCAGAGGACTTGAAAGCATTGATTGACAATTATCAGGAGGAGGGTTGATATGCTGGAAATAATCTTTAGTCAGATTCTGAAGATGAGTTTGACTGCGGGTGTCTGCATTGTAGTTGTGAGCATGCTTCATCTGGTATTTCACAGAATCCCGCGGAAATATCTGTATGCACTGTGGATCGTGGTGGCATTTCGCCTGGTCTGCCCGGTGTCGGTCAGTACACCGGTGGGATTAGTTTTGATGGGGAATGTAGGGCAGATCGAACAGACGAGTGTGACAGATGAGCTGGTGCAGAGTGAGCAGGCGGTTGGTGATGGACAGTGGAGTACAGATGATGTACGGAAGGCGGTTGATTCGCATGTGGCAGGAACTATGCAGGGTGAATCGGTGGTTGGAGATGGAGATTCCGTAACAACTGCTCAGAATAATATGACCGACAAAACAGCTATGCAGGACAACACGACAGGAACCGCCCAGAGCACTGCGTCCAACGTGAGCACCGACAACACTGCAAACGACCAATCAATGTTACCTCTTTTCTCCCGTATCTGGCTTACGGGCATGCTCCTTTCTCTCATCTACTTGCTATACAGCTATCTGAAAACAAGACGCAGATTAAGCCATGCAGTGCTGGCAGAGGATACGACCAGTGAGCGACTGATCCATACGGGCTGGAGATTAGCGCCGGTCTATGAATGTGACGAGTTACCGTCCCCATTTGCCATGGGAATTTTTCATCCGGTAATCTATATTCCTTTCGGACTGGAAGCGTGCCGCCGGGAAATGATCCTTCTGCATGAGCAGTATCATATCCGTCGCCGGGATCATCTGGTGAAATTATTTGCAAGTGTTTTGTTGGCAGTGTACTGGTTCCACCCATTGGTGTGGCTGAGTTGGGTGATTCTGTGTAGAGATATGGAGATGAGCTGTGATGAGAAGGTACTGGAACTGCTGGGAAGTGAGCAGCGGAAAGCATACAGTCTGACTTTACTTCAGTTTGCGTCCGGAGAATCGGCAGGATATGTGCCGCTTGGTTTCGGCGAACCGAACGTAAAGAGTCGGATCAAACATGTGCTGAGATTCAAAAAAGCAGCAGTGGGAACCGGTGTTGTTGGTGTGGTCATTCTTATTGCAACTATCCTTTTACTGGGAAGCAACCGTCAGCAGAATATCAGAGATTCTGCCAATACAGATACTGCGAGCAGTACACAGGAAAATGCAGACGAGACACAGTCAGACAGTTCGAACGTTTCTGATGCAGCAACGCTTCTGTATAGTGTAAAAAATCCTTATGTGGGTGATATTTCTGCTGATGGCAAGGTGCTTCGAGCCATTGAAGAAGTGAGACCTGGTTCTGTATATGCAGGAAAGACAGAACTGCAGACATTAGAGGAGCCATATGAATATCATTTTCTGCTGGAGCAGAACAAAGAGACGCTGAAAGTGAAGACGGGAACGGAGGAGTCGAAACTGAATCAGGAGATGTCCAGAACAGCCGTGCTCATGCTGGCACTGATCGACAATCTGGGAGAAGTCCAGTGGAATTATGCGATGATTGCAGAAGATGGAACCGAGAACGATGTGCTATACACCTCGTATGTGGATATTGACAGTGCACAGCAGTGGCTGGGTGTGGATAACATCAAAGCTTACGCAGAGTCCCCGGAGAAGATGCAGGAATTTCTGGATCTGCTGGATACGGTCAGTGGAGATGCCATAGAAGGTGCAAATACAGAGATTGATGGAACCGCATCGATCACTCACAGAGAAGGCTTTCAGAATGCAACGCTTCATTATTATGTGCCAAAATCATCAGAGGGTATCATGACTACAACGGGTATTTACACGGAGGAAGAAGCTAAGAACCATGCCCAGCGAGCGGTGCAGGAGATCTATGACCTGACTGGTTTTCAGGTGACCGAGTGTTATTATTACGCTTATGACTTTGGAACTATTGTTCTTGGCATGTCAGAGGATGATCTGGAACACAGCAGAGTCTTCTATTCCCGTTGTTTTGCAGATCTTCCGGGCGATACCACATCCATTGCGTCCGCATATCTGGCAAATGCACAAAAAGTATGGTATTCTCCCGTAAAAATGATGATTTTACCGGACAGATATGATATGATGTCCGAGGGTGAAAAAGCAGTGTGGTTCGTGACCCATTCTGGTCAGTATAATGGTCAGAAAGTCTATGCAACCTATCAGGATTATGCTGACCAGCCAGAGACTTGGACAGTAGTGATGGATGATGAGACTGCATATGAGATCACCCTGGAGGCTGACACTAACAGCTTTACGAATCTGGCGGGACCTTATCCGGACGATAATATCCGGCATTGATCAATCCTGGATTGACTGTCCCGCTGACAGTAAGAAAGCACATGTGTCAGGTTAAGATCATATGACTTACGAGGAGGACAGAACAATGAAGAAATACTTGATGATGCTGGCAGCAGGATTGCTGACTGTTTCTCTGGGAGGCTGTGCAGCCGTTACGGACAGCTCACAGACAGACAGTGTCGAGGTAGAGGAAGTTGCGGAAGAAGCGAAAGACGATACAGAAAAGAATGATACGGAGCAGGAAGAGACAGATGAACCTGCATGGTATGGAAGCTGGAAGATCATAGATGTGAAGGCAGCAGCAGTCAGTGCATTGGCAGAAGAAGAGGTTGAAAAATATAAGGATCAGACCGTGACCTACGGAGAGACAACGGTTATGGTTGGAGATACTTCTTATGAAATTGAAGGTTATGAGACTATGTTGGACGTATATACTCAGGACAGCATGGCACAGGACTATAAAGCTGATTTAAGTGACTGGTGGAATGGTGCCGGTGAATTATCCTTTGTACAGGTACTGGCAAATGATGATTTCTTCGGAAGTGTATTTTTCGCGACAGACAATGGAGAACTGTGGATCTACTGTGATGGCGTATTCTTCCGGGCAGAAAAAGCAGCATAAGAGAAGCAGGATAAATAAGAAGACAGGCGGAAATGGTGAAAGGTTTCCAGCCTGTCTTTTTTATGTGTGCCCGAAGGCGCACGTTTCTAAAATAAGATCTTATTCTTTTCCATTCCAGCAATAGGTGCACAGATGGTCAGGATTGATACCGACGGAATCCAGAAGGTCATCCAGCCGGTTGAATTTCAAAGAAGTAAAATTCAATTCTTTACGGATCTCTTCTACCATGATCTCATATTTTTCAGAAGAAGGATCGGTATATTCCTGAAGGATTTCGTCTGACACATCAGGTCCTTCCAGCTTCTGGATCACTTTTCTGGTGATCAGGTCCATGTCTGACTTGGAGCGGGAGAAGTTTAAGTACTTGCAGCCGTAGACCAGTGGTGGACATGCCGGCCGGATATGAACTTCTTTAGCTCCACTCTCATACAGGAACTCTGTGGTTTCACGAAGCTGCGTTCCGCGGACAATAGAATCGTCAATGAGGAGCAGGCTCTTACCCTGGATCAGTTCATGAATCGGAATCAGCTTCATATGGGCGATCAGGTTACGGGTATCCTGGATCGTCGGCATGAAGGAGCGGGGCCAGGTAGGTGTGTATTTAATGAAAGGACGGGAAAATGGAATGCCGGATTCATTGGCATATCCAACCGCATGGGCAATTCCGGAATCGGGTACACCAGCTACCGTATCCGGTGTCACATCATCCCGCTTTGCCATACAGGCTCCACAGTTACAGCGCATCTGTTCTACACTGACACCCTCATAGACGCTGGACGGATATCCATAATAGACCCACAGAAATGTACAGATCTTCATATCCTTTCCGGGAGCAGCCAGTGTACGGACTTCCTCCGGTGTCACTACCACGATCTCGCCGGGACCAAGTTCCCGTTCGGGTTCATAACCCAGATTCAGATAAGCAAAGCTTTCAAATGTTACACAATAAGCATCTTCCTTACGTCCGATGATCACCGGTGTTCTTCCCATTTTGTCACGGGCAGCGTAGATACCCTTTGGAGTCAATAACAGAAGAGTCATGGAACCATCGATCAGTTCCTGTGCATAACGGATACCGTCGATCAGATTCTCCTTCTGATTGATAATAGCTGCCACCAGCTCGGTTGGGTTGATGTCGCCACCGCTCATTTCCAGAAAATGAGTGTGTCCGCTCTGGAAGATCAGCTTCGTAATCTCTTCTGCGTTGTTGATCTTACCAACGGTAGTAATCGCAAAGGTTCCATGATGGGAACGGACGATCAATGGCTGGGGTTCGTAGTCTGAGATACAGCCAATACCAATATTACCTTTCATTTTCTGCATATCCTTTTCGAATTTGGTACGGAAAGGTGCATTTTCAATATTATGGATTGCACGGTCAAAACCATCCGGTCCGTAGACCGCCATACCTCCACGACGGGTTCCCAGATGGGAATGGTAATCTGTTCCAAAGAACAGGTCAAACAAACAGTCTGATTTTGATGCAACTCCGAAAAAGCCGCCCATAGTTATCCTCCTCAGTAAATGTTTTAACAGTCATCAAGAAACATTATATCTGTGACGGCTCCAAAAGAAAAGCCAATTTTCGTCAAATTTTTTGAAAAAATAAAAGGATTGTGGTATCGTAGAAAACAGATTTGAATATGTGAGGTGCAAGAGATGAGATTATTTGTATACAGCATGAGAACCTTTGATGAGCTTCCGTTTTTTGAAAAATTCTGTGCGAAATACAATGTGGAATATGATTACACCACCGAGACGCCTTGCCTGGAGAACCTTGACATGGCAGCAGGCTATGATGTGGTGGATGTGATCACGACCGTATTTGACAAGCCTATGTTGAAGAAACTTCATGATCTGGGGATTAAATGTATTGCCACCAGAACCATCGGCTATGACCACATTGATGTGGAGTATGCAAAGGAGCTGGGGCTTGGTGTGATCCATATCAGTTATTCACCGAACAGTGTAGCGGATTACACAATCATGATGATGCTGATGGGCTGTCGCAAGATGAAGCATATTATGGAGCGGGCTGCCATTCAGGATTATACCTTGAAAGGAAAACTGGGTCGGGAACTGCCGGACTGCACCGTTGGAATCATCGGAACCGGCCGGATCGGTCGTACCGTGATTCGTCACCTGAGCGGATTTGGCTGTAAGATGCTGGCTTATGATCTCTATGAAAATGACGAAGTGAAGCAGTATGCGCAGTATACAGATCTGGAGACTCTTTATAAAGAGTGTGATATTATTACCCTCCATGCACCGGCAAACGAGGATAATTATCATATGATCGGCACAGATGCCATTGCAAAGATGAAGCAGGACGTGATTATTATTAACTGTGCCCGTGGCGCCCTGATCGACACGGATGCGCTGATCGATGGTATCGAGAGCGGCAAAGTCGGTTTTGCAGGATTGGATGTGGTGGAGCATGAGAGCGGTCTGTACTACTTTGACCGTATGGGCGAGCCGCTTCACAATCCACGTCTGGCGATCCTTCGTTCCTATTCCAATGTGGTTGTCAGCCCGCATACGGCATTCTACACCGACGAGGCGGTTGCCAATATGGCAGAAAATTCCATCATCGGTGCGATCAAATTCATGAATGGAGAAGATACCCCGTATCTTGTATAGGCTCAGCAATCGGTTTGCATGGCAATGCATCGGTGTTTTGTGCCTGTTATGCAAACTGATAATTGTATAAATACCATATAAAAATCAGATAATTTATAAAATATAAATATTTTATCTAAAAATAGTTGACAAAATAAGAAAGATGTTGTATTATAAAGGCACCAACAAGAAAGAGATACAAAAATCTCTGGAACGGAGGTAAGGTCCAATGGGAAGATGAAAAACCTTACAAAAAGATGAATTGATGAGGATGAAACGGACAACTGAATGATCTGACAGAATTAAAAAGATCAAGATTCTAAGCAGACTGGATGAAGTTGATCGAGATCCGAATAAGAATATCAGACAGGTGGACGAGAAACACCGTGATACAAAGTCGGACAGACACTTGCTCAGTATGATACATAATCGCAGATCGATAGAAAGTGGATCAGATCAAATAGAAACAGAGGTACAGACCGATGCAGAGTCTCAAGAAGGATCATAAAAAGTAAGGAAAAAAATCAAAGGAGGACCAACAATCTGAAAGACCCAATAATCTTGAAAGGAGATAATAAAGGTGAAACTCCAGATTGACAGGTAAAGAGTCATTCGATGAATCAAAATCGGATGACTCTTTTTCGTGTGTTCTGCAAAAGTTATGGTAGAGATTTTTGGAAGTTGCGGTTATAATAAAAAGGAACATGAGCAGGAGGCACGGAACATGTATGAGTATGACAGCAGAGTACGCCTGTCGGAGGTGGATCAGCATCAGAGGATGACTTTGAATGCAGTATTGAATTATTTTCAGGACTGCAGTTCTTTTCACTCAGAAGATCTGGGTGTGGGGATTGAGTATCTGAACGAACACAATCGAATGTGGGTGCTGCGGTCATGGAAGATCGTTGTGGACCGTTATCCATATATGGGTGAACAGATCAAAGTAGGCACATGGCCTTATGAGTTTGGTCGTATGACAGGACGGAGAAACTTCCGGCTGTTGGACAATCAGGGAAAGATGGCGGCTTATGCGGATTCTGAATGGGTATTGATGGATACAGAGCGCATGCGGCCAACGAAGATCGAGGAAAGTCTCTCCGGAGCATATACACTGGAGCCGGGACTGGATATGGGTTCAGAAGAAGGAAAGATCCGCTTACCGGAGCAGATGGAGAGCAGAGATGCATTTGAAGTGCATGAATATCATCTGGATGTGAATCGGCATGTAAATAACGGACAGTATGTACAGATGGCGGCAGACTATCTGCCGGAAGAGACGAAGATTCACGAGATGCGGGCAGAATATAAACGGTCGGCCATATTGGGTAACCAGATCTGTCCTTTGATCGGAAAGAGGGAGAACACCTGGATCGTATCGTTAAATGATGAAAATGGTATGCCTTATGCAGTGATAGAATTTAAGTGACAGGAGAAAGAAAGTTGATGCAGTTAGGAGAAAAACAGCTTCTGAAGGTTGTGAAAAAAGTGGAATTTGGTGTGTATCTGGGAGAAGAGGACTCTGAAGAGAGAGTCCTGCTTCCGATAAAGCAGGTTCCTGAAAATATACAGGTGGGAGATGGCCTGGAAGTATTTTTATATAAGGATTCCAAGGACCGTCTGATCGCAACGACCAGAGAACCAGCGGTAACACTGGGACAGATCGCAAAGCTTCCGGTGAAAGAAGTGACCAAGATCGGTGCATTTCTGGACTGGGGATTGGAAAAAGATCTGTTTCTGCCGTTTAAGCAGCAGACCCACCGGGTACATCCTGGAGAAGAGTGTCTGGTAGGACTTTATACAGATAAGAGTGGACGTCTGTGTGCGACCATGAATGTATATGAGTATTTAAGGCAGGACAGCCCTTATGCGAAGGATGATCATGTAACAGGGACAATCTACCAGATCAGCAAGAATTTTGGAGCGTTTGTGGCAGTGGATGATCAGTTTTCCGGTCTTGTTCCAGCCAGAGAGTTTTTCGGACAGGCACAGATTGGAGATCAGGTGCAGGCCCGCGTAACCGGTGTGAAGGAAGATGGTAAACTGGACTTGAGTCTTCGCGAAAAAGTAGGCGTGCAGATCAATGAAGATGCGGCAGCCGTTATGCGTGTGATTGAAGAATTTGACGGGGTACTGCCTTTCACAGATAAAGCATCTCCAGAAGTAATCAAGCGGGAAATGGCTATGAGTAAAAATGCATTTAAGCGTGCCGTTGGTCATCTGCTGAAAGAGAAAAAAATTGAAATAACAGAGAAAAGTATTCGAAAACTATAAAAAACATCCAAATTCTCCCAGACTTTAAAAGGTATTTTTGGATGGGTATCAGGAAAAAAGGCTTGCAAATACAGGTTTTCTTGAGTATAATGTAGGCGTAGAAAAGGAAAGGAGATTATAGAAATGAAAGTACAGAATATCAAAGATGTGAACAAGTTCTTTGAAGTGATCGACAGCTGTAAAGGTAAAGTAGAGTTAGTTACGGGAGAGGGCGACAGACTGAATCTGAAATCCAAACTGTGCCAGTATGTATCCCTTGCAAATATTTTCTCCAACGGTGAGATTCCGGAACTGGAGATCATTGCTTATGAGAAAGAGGATATCGATAAACTGCTGTCCTTCATGATCAACGGCTAATAACACATAAGAATTCACAGATCAGGGAATGATGATTTATCATTCCCTGATTTTTTTATACGCAAATATAATGCAAAATACACATGGAATGTGGTATCATGAAACATAGTTCGATATACGCAGAGGGGATACGAAAAGAAGATGAATTTTACACATTTACATGTGCATACAGAATACAGTCTGTTAGATGGATCCAATAAGATCAAGGAATATGTGGCAAGAGTCAAGAAACTGGGCATGGACAGTGCAGCGATCACTGACCATGGTGTCATGTATGGTGTGATTGATTTTTATAAAGAGGCAAAAGCTCAGGGAATCAAGCCGATCCTGGGATGCGAGGTCTATGTGGCGCCAGGTTCCCGGTTTGACAAAGAGGCAGGAAATAACGAAGATCGTTATTATCATCTGGTGTTGCTGGCGGAAAATAACGAGGGCTACCAGAACCTGATGAAGATCGTATCGATCGGGTTTATCGATGGATTTTACTATAAGCCGCGCGTGGATATTGAGACACTGGAAACATATCATGAAGGTATCATTGCCCTGTCTGCGTGTCTGGCAGGAGAAGTCCAAAAATATCTGGCGCGTGGTATGTACGAAGAAGCAGTGCGCGCCGCCAGACGCTACGAAGGAATTTTCGGAAGGGGCAACTTTTTCCTGGAGCTTCAGGATCATGGCATCCCGGAACAGAAAGCAGTCAATACGCAGCTCCTTCGGATGAGCAAAGAGACAGGCATAGATCTGGTGGCGACAAATGATGTGCATTACACGTATGCATCCGATGCGGATTCTCATGATATTCTGCTGTGTTTACAGACCGGAAAGAAACTGTCGGATACCGACCGTATGCGTTATGAAGGCGGACAGTATTTTGTAAAATCCGAAGAAGAAATGAAAAACCTGTTTCCGTATGCACTAGAAGCACTGGAAAACACACAGAAAATCGCAGACCGTTGTCATGTGGAGATTGAGTTTGGTGTGACAAAACTTCCGAAATATGATGTGCCGGATGGCTATACATCATGGGAATATTTACAGAAACTTTGCCACGACGGACTGGTTCGCTGTTATGGCGAAGAGACGAAAGGATTAAAAGAACGTCTGGACTATGAGCTTGGCATCATTCAGAAAATGGGATATGTCGATTATTTCCTTATAGTTTGGGATTTTATAAAATATGCAAAAGATAATGGAATTATCGTTGGTCCTGGTAGAGGTTCTGCTGCTGGAAGTTTGATAGCTTATGCATTGGGAATAACTCAACTAGACCCATTAAAATATAATCTAATTTTTGAAAGATTTTTAAATCCAGAGAGAATATCTATGCCAGATATAGATATAGATATTTGTCAAGAAAGACGTCAAGAGGTAATAGATTATGTTATAGAAAAATATGGAGCTGATAAGGTAGCTCAGATCATTACCTTTGGAACCATGAAAGCTAGAGCAGCTATTCGTGATGTAGGAAGAGTACTAAATACTCCACTTAGTAAAATAGATGCAGTGGCGAAATTAGTTCCTTTTAATGCTACTATAAAGCAGACTTTAGAGGGAGTAGAGGAGTTTAGAAAACAGTATTTAGAAGATAGAGAGATACAAAAAGTTATAGATATTTCAGCTAAGATAGAGAATAAAGTAAGGCATGCCTCTGTACATGCAGCAGGGATAGTAATTACTAAGGATCCACTTACTGATACAGTGCCACTTTATTGTGACACGAAAAATAAGGTAGTTTCTACTCAATATCAAATGAAAGAGTTAGAAGATTTAGGACTTTTAAAGATGGACTTTTTAGGGCTTAGAAATCTTACTAACTTACAGAGAACTATTGATTATATAAAAGAGGACTTAGGAGAAGAGATTAGGCTAGAAGATATTCCACTAAATTCTAAAAAAGTATATGAATTGCTTTCTAGAGGGGATACATCTGGAGTATTCCAGATGGAGTCAGTGGGGATTAGAAAAATATTAGTAAAATTAAAACCAGATAAATTTGAAGATATCATTGCACTTTTAGCTCTATATAGACCTGGACCTCTTGGCTCTGGAATGGTAGATGATTTCATCAATGGTAAGAATGGGATAACTGAGATAAAATATCCACATCCATCATTAGAGCAAACATTGAAGGAAACTTATGGGGTAATTCTATATCAAGAGCAAGTAATGAAGATAGCTAATATAATGGCTGGATATTCGTTAGGAGAAGCAGATTTATTAAGAAGAGCTATGGGAAAAAAAAATGTTCAAATAATGGAGGAGAATAGAGAGAAATTTATTACTCGTTCAATAGAAAATGGTTATAGTGAAGAGAAAGCACTAGAGATGTTTGAACTTATAGATAAATTTGCTGGATATGGTTTTAATAAATCTCACTCAGCAGCTTATGCCCTTATAGCTTATTGGACAGCCTATTTTAAAGCTCACTATATGAAGCATTATTATGCAGCACTTATGACATCAGAGATGGCACATATTGAAGATATAGCTTATTATGTAGACGATGCTAAAGTACATAATTTGAAATTACACCTTCCAGATGTCAATAGAGCAACTTCTAAATTTATTGTAGATAAAGATGGAATTATATTTTCATTAGCAGCTATAAAAAATGTAGGAGAGGGAGTGTCTGAAAAAATACTTGAAGAGTATAATGAAAATGGAGAATATAAAAATTTAGAAGATTTCGTAGTGAGAACTAAAAAGTATGGACTTAATAAAAAAG
>OGJP01000650.1_pt1 | contig 13583 bp, 5 predicted proteins | sample 1572311 | NCBI WGS metagenome assembly OGJP01 (sample SAMEA2582093, study PRJEB24529) | metagenome | biome: Human gut stool | place: China | collected 2011
GAAAGCGTCGAAGCCTTCGAAACCTCCTCCCCCTCCGAATGCGCCGACGAGCACGGGCTTCGTGGCCGCAAAGCGCCTCGAAGACGCAACGCCCGAAGAGTTGGCGCGCCTGCGTCTCACACCCGACGGACGGATGTTTCGCCCGGAGGCCGACCTCGCAAAGCCCGAAGGATCGGGAAATGAGGAAAGAGCGGAGAGCTCGGAAAGTCCGGCAACGGCAGGAACGGCCGCCGCTGCCGCACCGCTCGATCCGTCGGACTGGTCCGCCCGTCCCCATACGCCCTTTCGTACGCGCCTGCTCGATCAGTACGCCCGCAATTCCGCCGCCCGCGCAACGCTTCTCGACCGTTTCGCAGAGGCGGAGCGGGAAGAACGCGAGGGTGCCCGAAAGACCGAACGCGATCCCGCACCTGAAAACGACGAGCCCCGACAAGAAACCCCGGAACCCCCACAACAATCCGACACCGAGAGCGTACACGCCATGACCCGAAACGACCGCACCGCTCGCGAAACGATCGAAACGAATGAAAACTACGAAAGCCCCGATGCCCGCATTGAAGCTCGCGACAAGGCTTACGACGAGAGTGCCGTCGACCTCGACGACTTCGATTACTACCCCGAGGACCTCGCACGCTTGATCTCGGACGGGATTTCTGACGAAGAGAACGAGGAGGACGATGACACGCAGGAAAAAGAGGACGACGCGCCCGTCGTGCCCGTCCCGACCGAAGCGAAAGCCGAACCGAAAGCGGAACGGAAAGCCGCCGCGAAGACCGAATCGAAAAGTCCTGCGAAGGCCTCCCAACCGAAGAACACCCCGAAAAACGGGATCCGAACGCCCGCAAAGCCCCGGGCGAAGAAAGCCGTTGCGTCCGCCTCGAAAACGAGCGAAACGCCGAAAGCGCCGGCGGACGTCGTCGAACCCGTGAAAGAGCGGGAAGCGCCGGAGTCCGTCGAACTTCCGGAAGCCGCTCCGGCGTCTGCGGCCGAAGAAGCCGAACAGGTCGACCGACTCCACACCCCCGCCAAACCCGCGAAGAAAGTCCGCGACAAGTCGGGCCGACGCGCACACGGGTACGCGGATGCCCTGCGTCATGCGGCGGACGTGAAAGCCGCCGCCCGAGAGCGCATCGAAGTCTCGCTCGGAAAGACGATCGACGAGATCACGGACGAGGACGACGAGAACGACGGGGACGCAGCCGAAATCGAAACCGTGACGCCCGCGCCGCACTTCTCGAGCGCGAACGCCGCGCTCGATGCGTACGAGGCGAAAGAGGCGAACGAAGCGATTCCGGTGCGCGTGCGGGAGACTTCCGTCCGTCTCTCCCGCGACGGGAACCTGCCCGAAGTCGAGCGCATCGACGGGCGTCGCGCCGTGCTCCCGAGAAACCGTACGGGAAAAGCCCTTCCGCGCATTACGCCGCTTTATGCGGACGACCCCGCTCCGGTGGATGTCGGTCGTGCGTACCTCTACGCCGTCGACGAACGGGCCCGGGCCCTCATGGACGAGGATGCCGACCGTCTGATGGAAGAAGGCTTCCGAGACCGCTATGCGGTTCGCACCGATCGGGACGGCCCGTCCCCCGTCGAAAACTGCCGGCGCCTTGAAGCGGAAACCCCCGCAATTCTCGATGCGGAGGCCGCCGAGCGGCGTGCCCGTCGCGAGGCCGAAGCCGCACGTGCCGGTAACGAGCTCCTTGACGAAACGCCCGAAGGCACGCTCAAGGGTACGCGCGAGGTCGAAGCGCGAGCGGGTCGGAAGACGGAGCCCGTAGGGCGCTTTCCCTTTGCGCTTCTTCCGGGGAAGCGTCGCGTACGAGTCGAGAAGACGAGCGGGACGGCCTTTGCGGATGCGTCGCGCGCTTCCTCCTCCGGAGCGTCCGCCGAGTCCTCCGCCTCTCACGCTTCGAAAACGCCGAACGTCCTTTTCCTCACGACCCTCGTCGCCTCAACGCTTGCGATCGGACTCGCCTTCACGCACCCCGCGACGCAGGCGGCCGTTCGAAAGACCGCGGACATCCTGAAGTCGCGGGTGACGGCGGCTCTTGCGAGCGAATCCGCAACCGACCGCCCGCACCCCGCGATTCTCGTCGTCGACCGCGGGGCGGTCGAAGAACGGGCCGCGCTCGCGCGGCTGGCCGCCTCACGCCCCGGACCTCGGGAATCGCAAGAAACGAACGCCTTCGCATCCGTCGACCGTGCGGCCGTCGACCGTGCCCTCGAAGCAACCGCCGCCGAACACCGAGCGATCGTTCTGGACCGTCGTCTCGTATTGGCCGCCGCCCCCGAGTTCGCGCTCGGAAAGGCGTTCCTCCCCGAAACCGAAGACGCCCCCGCTGCGGGTCTCGACGCCACGTACGAGGTGTTGCGTCGTCTCGGGCTCGAGAAGACGGACCCCGAGGCTCTGAAGCGTGCCGTGGCGGAGCACTGGTTCCCTCAAACGACGAAAGGCGGAAAAGCCGGAGCGATCGGGCACGCGTCCGAACCCGTTCCGGCAACGGCCGATTCCGCAAAGACGCTGCGCGAGCTCGCGGCTTTGCTCCTTACCGAAAGGGCGGAGTCCGAAGCTTCCGGGACTTGCGGCGACGCGCGCCTCACCCCTTCGTCCGACGTCTTCGAGGGCTCCGAAGCCTTCCCGGGATTTCTCTCCGTGAAGTAAGTCCGAACCCGCATTTTTCTCTTTGAAAACCCGAAAAACCAACCCGAGAACATCCGTCATGACCCGCCTTCTGCAAACCCGTCAAGCGAATGAAGTGCATCAGGCCCGCCAAACGCCTCAAGCCGTTGAATTCCCTTTCGGTGCGCCTTCCGAAACCGAAGCGGCCGAAATTCCCGAAGCGGCCGAAACGTTCGGTGCGATCGAGTCGCTCGATTCCGAAATCTCGGTCGAGGCCTCGACCGAGGCCACTTGGAACGCTTCTTTGAATCCCTCCGGCCGCACGTCGGGCACCGCGATCCCCGCGAAGTGCACCGCCCCGCGGCTCGACATCCGCGACGCGCGGCTTCCGGCGGAGCCCGCCCGGCAACGCTTCGAATACGCGATCGCGGCCTTTGCGGCGGGCGTTCCCTTCGAGCGGCGCCCCGCTTTCCTTCAGGACGCCTTCACGGCGGAAGCCCGAACCCGTTCGGCGGGGGCCGCGGACGTCGCGCAAGCGCTCCTCGGCTACGCGACCGTAGGGCGGGCGTTGCTCGCGACCCTTGATCTTTCCCGAACCGAAGCGCGCGAGCTAGTGACGCGCGAAATCAAAGGCGAAAAGATTCGGGCGACGCTCGATGCGGCGGAGCGCCTCGTACTCTGGTGGCGACGCCGCTTGCAAGAGGTCTATTCGGACCTCTCGAAAAACAACCGCCCGGCGACGCCCGCCGCCGTTGCGGCCCTCTACCGAAGCCGCTTCGGGGACGCCGTTCCGCCCGCGTTGCGTCCCCGCCTTCACGCGGATGCGGGAAAAGGCTTCCACCGAAAAGAGGGCTACACGCCCTACGACGCGCACTTCGACGGGTCGTTGGTACCCGCTCGCGCGCTCTGGCAAGTCGGGATCGTCCGCTTGGCGCGTGCCGTCACACCCGAAACGAGCGCCCGCATCACGACGATCGTCGCGGACGCGGCGGCCCGATCGGGAGCGACGGGGCGGGACCTCAAAGACGCTTCGGCGTTTTGGAATCGGCGGGCGACGACGCTCCTCGTCGACCGCTTCACCCCGGAAGTCCTGAAGCTCATCGACGACCTGCGCCTCACCGACCCCCGCACGGCCGTGGTGCTTACGGCCTCCGACGAACGCATTGCCGCCGCGCACGCGGGCGTGTCGCCCCGGGCCGCGGAGTTGGCCGACGAAGCGCGTACGGATGCGCCGCTTACGGTGCGCTCCGCCGCCTCACGGATCGAAGCCTACCGCCGGAGTTTTGCTGACCGCCGCATTCCCATGATCGTCGACACCCCCGGGGCGTTGCGCTCGATGCTGCGCGTCGACCGCCTTCCCGCCGTTCTCGAACACCGCCACGGAGGCTACGCGCTTTACATCCCGACGGGGGCGTTGCGCGATTTGGGTCGCCGCAAAACCCGAAGCGCGCCGGTGCTGCCCGCTTGGATTCGAACGCTTGCGGAAACCCGCCTCATGACGCTTCTTCGCGACGTGATGCACGAGTGGACGCAGGTGGATGCGGCCCGGAAGGTTGCGGACGAAACGCGCGGGATCCTCAAACGGACGATCGATGCCGTGAATGCCGCGGAAAGCACCGATCCTTCGGACGCCGCCCGGGATCGGCGACGGGTTCCGGCTTCCGTCCCGCTCCTTCCCCGCACGGTCGACCCCGCGCCGACCCCGGCCGAGATCGAGCTCCTCGACAAACTCGAACGCCTCGAAGCACTCCTCGAATGTCCGCTTCTCTGCGAGTCGGACCTCACCGCGCACGTTCCCGCCGAGGAATTGGAAGGGATCAAAGCCCGTCGCGCGGCCTACGTGGCGGCCCGCAACACGCTTTTTGAAACCGTACGGGCCGCGACCGCCGAACTCGCGGCCGATCTCGCCGCCGAAAAGCGCTCGGTCCGCGTGCTCCGAAAGCGCCTTCGCGACGCCCGCGTCGAGGCCGCCCGGCTGACGGAAAGAATGAAAGAGGACGAAACGCCGGGAGACCGCCCGAACCGCCGTACGGTCGGGCTCGCGGGGTTGCGCACCGTGCGCTTCAAACGACGTACGGAGGCGGACACACGGAACGCCGACCCCCAAACGAAGAGCACGGGGAAGATTTCGGTCCCGAGGACGGGCACCGAGCGAACTTCGGGAAGCGCTTCCGGCCGAGCTCCCGGCCGGGCCCTCCTGCGGCTCGGCGCCTGCGTGCACGCGTTGACGGTTGCAAGAAAAGAGCGAAAGCGCATCGAAGCCGCTCGGGAAAAGCGCACGGAAGGACGAAACGTCGGCCGAAACGACGGTCGAATCGAAGGCCGCAAAACGCCCGGGACGAACGCAGCGACCGCCGCGCAGCCGAATCGACAGAATCGAGCGACTTCTCGAGCCCCGTCGACTCGGGGCGAAGCGAGCCGTTCGTATCGGGAAATTTCCCGTAAATCGGGAGGCGCGTCGTGAACCCCGAAAAAATCGTTGCGAACCGCGAAGCGAGCGGCGAAAAATCCGCCGGCGCTTTCGACGCGCTCCGCGTGCTTCCGCGCCCCGTCCTCTTCACCTTCCTCCTTTGGGCGGCGGTCGCAGCCGGGCTCGGTCCGACGGGGGCTTCTGCGCAAGCGTCGGCAACCGAGGGAGCCTATTCGGAAGCGTCGGACGGGTCTCTTGCGACGCCCGATCGCGTGCGCGACCTCGAAGCGAAGGCCCGGGCACTGGCGGACGAAGCGAAACGGCACCGCGAAACGCTCCTGAAGCGCCCGCGCACCTCCCGTGAAACCCCCGGGGCCTGCTCGGGACGGGTGCCGAACCCCGTCACGGACCTCTGTTGGTCGTGCATGTTCCCGATGATCTTGGGAAAGACCGTTCCCGTGACCGTCTCGGGGGACCTTCCCGACGTCGAAACGGATGCGACGGCCTTTTGCCTCTGCGGCTCCGACATCAACGTCGAAGGGGGCCTCAACTTCTCCTTTTGGGAGCCTCTGCGCACGGCGGAAGTCGTGCGTCACCCGTGGTGTTTCCCCTCGTTGGGCGGGATTTCCATGGAGGGTCCCGGATCGAGCGACCACGCGCGCACGAGCCGCACGGAAGAAACCCGTCGACGCACGGCCTTCTGGAACGTGCACTGGTACGTGTCGCCGTGGCTCTTCATTACGGAAGCCGTGGCCGACACGGGGTGTCTTGAAACCGCCCCCTGGGACCTCGCGTATTTGTCGGAGCTCGATCCCCTGTGGGACGACACGGTGACGTCGTTTCTTCTCTCCCCCGACGCGGCGCTCTTTACGTCCGCCGCTTCGGGCGGGGCGTGTGCGGTCGACTGTGCGGCGGCGTTGCTCGGCACCTCCGACAATGCGCTCTATTGGTGTTCGGGCTGTCAGGGGCGCGTTTTTCCCCTTTCCGGATGGATGGCCGCGATGACGGGGTCGCTTCAGGCCTGGCACCTGATGGCGCATCGTTTCGCACAAAAACTCACGCGCGAAGGGGTGCTCTTTTCGGGCCACGGCGCCAAGGGACAGTGCGGTCCCTACCCGCAGCCCCTCTTTCAGAAGGACGTCTGGCGCACGCAACTCATGTACCCGGGCCGCACCGCGTCGGGCACGTCCTGCTGTCAGCCGCTCGGACGCTCCGCGGCTCTTCTCGGCCCCTACAAGACGAGCCCCGTGACGGGCGAAGACGGAGCGATTCTCCTCTGGCGCAAGCGCGACTGCTGCATGACGAAGAAAATCGACGCCGCGTCCGCGACCCCCGGTACCGAGGGCCTCGGACTCGGTCGGGTACCCGAGGCCGTCTACCCGAAGCCCGCAAGCCGCGACGCTTTTTCGGCCCTTTCCGCGATTTCCGGTCCGAAACCCCGCCCCGTCCCGCGCCCGGCCGAGAGCCGTGCGCACAACGGCAACAAAGACGGCACGCCCTCGACGAAGCCGAACGATCGGAACGACCCCGCATCGCTTCTCCCCGAAATCCCCGAACTCGAAAGCCGCGACGGGTCGAACGGGTTCCTCGGGGAAATCCGCCCGACGACGGATGCGAATGAAGCGACCGGCACCTCCGACGCGACCGACGGTACCGAACTTCTCACGGACCTTCGTCGCATGCGGTCGGCCAAAGCTCTCTCGGTCCTCGCGACGACGGTCGTACGGGTGACGTCCGCGGTCGCAGAGGCGGCGTCTGCCGAAAACCTCGCGGTCGGCACGGTCGGTACGGGCACTGAGGACGGGAACCCGCGCCGTCCGCAAGTCCGGGGAACGGGTGCGTACGACGCGTACGACCGTCAACCCCGGTGCGACGCCAGGGTGTCGGTAACGGTACACCCGGCCGAGGGGCCGCTTTACCCGCACACGGATCCCGACTTTCTGGAGCTCCTTCACGCCACGGCACGACGGTGGGAGAAGTCGGGGCTCTGGCAGCAGGCGATCGACAAGGAAATCGCCGCCGTGCGCCGTGCGGCCGAAACACCGACGGGCGCTCGCATGTTGCCTCGCGAAACCCGCTCGCGCCTTCACGTGCGGCACGTCGCCTGGGAAGAACAAGACCGCCGGCGCTTGCAAACCCTTCTCGGTCCCTTCGAACGACGGTTCCTCTTCGTCGATGCGTCGGACCCCGCGCAACTTGCGTTTGCGGCACGACTTCTGAAGCTCGATGCGAAGACCGCGAATGAAGCCCCGAACGTAACGAACGTAACGAACGTAACGAACGCATCGAACGTCGACTCCGTTGAGGACCTCGCGAAGCTCGCGCGCCTTACGGGCGCCGCGGGTACGTCGAGCGGTTCGACGCCCGAGAAGGACGCCCGAGGGCTTCTCCCGCTGCGCGTCGTCCTGACGGCGGGTTCCCGCCGCGCGGCCGAGCGCGCTTTGCCCGGCACCCGAATCTGGTTCGACCAAGGGGGAGCTTTGACGCGCCGCCTGGGGCTCAACGCTCTGCCCGCGTTCGTGCGACTCACGCCCGAAGCCCGCATCCTCTTTCAGGGGGCCCTGACCGACGAGGGCTTTCTCGCCTTTTCCGATCCGACGGACGCGGAGGGCGTCGCGAGAACCGAGTCGACGAGCGTCATGCCCGTACTCGGGGCCCGATGACCCGACTTCGTTCTCGTTTCAACCGTTCCGTTTTGAGTTTCAGAGATGTCGATTTCTTTTTCCTTCTTTGCCGAACGCTTCGCCGCGTACCGCGCCCCGGCAAGCCTCCTCGTAAAGTGCGTGCTCCCGTGCGCGGTCGGTCCCGCTTCCGAAAGCAAACAAACACCCGCTTTCGGTTTTTCCCGCGCAAGTCGCGGCATCGCGTCGACGCGCGGTGTTCGCACGGTTCTTCTCGGTCTCGTCGGTTTTGCGGGACTTACGGGCTTTGCCGCTTCCCCGTCGAGCCCGGCCCTCGCAGCCAATCTCTCAACGCTCCCGAGCTGCCAAGCCGACATGACCGACCGCATCGGACCCCAAGCCTTGCAGAGCCTTCGTGAGGTCGCACCCGACGGTTCCTCCCCCGAATCGCTCACGCCGCTTCGCACGAAACGCTCGGGAGAAATCGTCCTCTACGTCGACAGCCGGATGCCCGAAGCCGTGCTCCTCACGCTCGCGCGCTCGGCCGAGCGGCTCGGTGCGACCGTGGCGGTGACGGGTTTGCCCGTGAAGCCCCGGGAGACGAATCCCGCGTTTCGCAAGGAAGCGCTCGAAACGAGCGACGTCCTCAACGCCGAAGGGGTGCTCCCGCGCGACCGGTTCGAGCTCGGGAACCTTGCCGCGCTTGTCAGGGCGGGCCTCAACGTCTCCGTCAATCCCCTTCCCTGGGAAGCCGTCGAACGAAGCCTCAACGCAAACCGCGCGCCCGAAGACCGCGTTTCTCTTCCGATGCCCGCGCTCGTGGCGATTCTCGGCAACGCCCTCGAAGTCCTGCCGGGGGCGGTCGATCCCGTCTACGGGGCCGCACGCCTCGCGCAACGCGCGCGCGACCGCGGGGTGAGGGCTTACTTGCACGAACACCTGCGAGAACGCGGTCTGAGCGTGCATGAGGCGGAGCCTTAAAAGCCCTGCCGATTCTTTTTCAACCCGACTTTCCGCCCGCAAATCTCCGGCAACTTTTTCCCCCGTTTTCCCCATGACCCGTCGATACACCACAACTCAAGCCGACGTCAGCGCCGGCACCGACACCGCTTCTCGTCCCGCTCGCCCGACGCGGGACGCCGAATTCGAAGCCGACCTCGCGGCCTTTCGCCGCGCGTCGCTCCGTCGCCGGCGCATCTCCCGCATGCTTGAGATCCTCGTCGGAGCGTCCCTTCTCGCGCTCTTCGGGATGCTCGTGGCCGGCATGATTCGGCCGAGTCTCATTCTCAACGACCCCGAGGAGGTGAACCGCGCGGCCGCGCATGCGAAGGCCCCCGCAGAAAAACACGCCTCGACCTCCCCCGAAGGCCGACTCGTCCTCTCGAAGGCCTTTTCCTCAGTCTTTTTCGCCCGGGTTCCCGAAGTCCGCGCCGCGATGAGTGCGTCGGACGCCGTCACGGCCGCAAACGGCACGCAAGTGCCCGATGCGAACGACGTGATCGGGTCGACGTCGACCGCCGAAATGCTCGGAGGCTTCGGTTCCGGGGACCTCGGTCTCGTCGAAGACCAAACGAAGCTCTACCAAGGCGGCTACGGATCGCTTTTCAACCCCGCCGCCGACCGCGTCGTCGTCTGCCGCAACGAAAACGATCCCGAGTGCCTCGCGGTTCAGGAGCTCGACCACGGGTTTCCGGAGCGGCCCGAGATCGACGATTCGGTCCTTGAAGACAAAAACGACGTCATTCACGATCAGGTCGCAGAGGTGCCGGGCGTCGGGCACACCGAAGACTGCTCGCAGTTCGTGGTGACGACGGACCCCGTCGAAACCACCGAAACCTGCCGCCCGGGCGGTTGGTACGTGACGAACGACTGCACCTCGGGGTGGCGCGTCACCGCGGGCGAAATCCTGACCCGATGGACCTGTACGAATTCGCTCGCCTTTGCGACGACCCCGGTCTGCCGCATCCCCGCGTCTTTGGAAACCACGCCCGAAACCACCGAGCGCTGCTACTTCGACGCGGACGCCTTGGCGCCCGTCTCGACCGTGAAGGAAACGACGAGTGCAACCGCAACGGGCGTCTGGCCCGCAACGTGCCGCGCAACGCAAATCGTGGAAGAAACGCTCACGTGCGAGAACGTTCTGACGGTGACGGTCACGCCCGAGTCCTGTTCGCTCGGGGAAACGACGACGTCGACCACGACCGGAGACTCGTCGCTCTTTGACGACGGCTGCCCCGGGGCGGACACCGCCACGGTCACGACGACCTGCGCGAAGCCCTCCCTCTTCGGGAAAAGCTTCGCGCTGAAAGTGAACGGCGGTTACCCCGAAACCAAAATCACGGGGACGACGACCCGCGAGATTGCGGATACGGCCTCGCCCTGCCGCCTCAAGGTGACGGTGGCGGAACACGCCTGCAACGGGACCGACTGCCTCGTGCGCGCGACGGTCGACGTCTACTACCGCTCGGGATCCGTGAACGACTGGAAGGGATCGATCGACTTGCGCCACCCCTACCGAGGCTACGACGCCGATGCGGGTTCGTCGACCTCCGACGCGTGGGAAAACGGTTGCGCCGCGCTCGAAGGACGGATGTCGGCAAAAACGTCCGAAGGAGAAACTCGATGAGCCGCTCCGCCCTCTCGTACGAGAACCCCGTCGAAGTGAACGCCCGCTTTTCGGAAAATTCCGAAGACATCGAAAAGTCGGCCTCGTCCGCCGAATCGGTTCCGGCCCCGGTTCTCTCCCAACCCTTCGAACGCTCCCGGCTCTCCGGCTTCGCGGGATGGGCGTGCTCGGCTCTCTTGGTCCTCGGGCTTCCCGCCGGCCTCGCCCACGCACGCGACTGCACGGAGGTCTCGCGTACCTGTGTCGACACCAAAGACCGCGTGATAGACGGCGTCACCGTACACCGCGACTGCTGGCGGTGGGAAAAGAAGTTCCGCTGCACGCAAGCGTCGCCCGAAGCGAACCGGTGCGATGCCGCGCACGTCCCTGCTTCCTGCACGATCACGAAGACGACCTGTACGAAACAGAGCTCGACGGGCGAGTGCCCGGCGGTGGAAGCGCAGCTCCGCTGCACGACGAAACCCTCGGGCCCCGGGATCACGGCGGGGAAAATCGAAGTCTCGATCGCGTACGAGACGAAGACGGGTGCGCCCGTGCCGATCGAAAAGGTTGAAAAAACGGAAAACGTTGGGGCGGACGGGTTCGAGCGCCTCCTTCGCAACGAGCGAAGCGAAAGCGGACTCGGTCTCCCGTCGTCTTCGTCGCCTTCGACGAGTTCGAAAGCCTCGTCCTCCGACGACGGCTGCCGCGTCACGTCCGAGCGCTGCATCGACTCCGCCCCCCGCGAGATCCCCGTCGCAAACGCCCCGGGCGAATACGTGACGGCAGCCCCCGCCTGTTGGGTGAAGGAGAAAACGATTTCCTGCCCCTCGATCGACGAAGCCGCTTCGTGCTCGAAACTTGAGAGCGCCGGCTGCCGCCGAACGGGCGAAAAGACCTGCGCGCAGAAGGTCGGAGGCACCTGCGTGCGGTGGTCCGCGACGTACGTCTGCCCCGGCGTCCCCGTAACGGGGCCCGACATCGATGCGGACGACACCGTGGACGTCCCGACGGGAGGCGTGGTCGAAGACGGCTCGCAGTGCGAAGCCGCGGTCGATGAGGCACAAAAGGAGGGCCTCTCCTGCACGACGGTCTCGAAAACCTGCGTCAAAAAGGGCGGCAACGTGACGGTCGGGGGCGTGACGGCGACGCTTCCCTGCGCCGAGTACGAAGTCAAAATGAACTGCACGGCCCGAGGCAAAAACGGCTGTGCGGCGCTCGAAGCCCTGGAGCGCGACAAGACCTGCCGGCGCGAAGGGGACGCGGTGTGCGTCAAGAAAAACCCCGACGGCACGTGCCGCGAACGGAAAGCCACCTACGTCTGCGGCGAAGGGGTTTCCGAAGACCGTCCCCCTGCGGGCGGCGACTTCGTCGATTCGGAAGACACCTCGACCGCGGAGCCCGTCGACACGTGCGGGGACTACAAGAAGGACCCGAGCTGTTCGCTCTCGAACTCCGTCTGTACCGACGGTCCCGGGATCAAGTACGTGAACGGAAAGCCCGTCTACAAGGACTGCTGGCAGTCGACCGACACCTACGTCTGCCAAGCCTCGGGGGAAAACGAGTGCGCCGAATTCGAAAAGGACCCCGCGTGCGAATTGCAATCTTCGGGCTGCCCCGACGGAGAGCCGAAGTGCGAGCGCCCCGTGAACGTCTACGTCTGCGAGCGGGAAGGGTCGGAAACGGCGGTAGGCGAAACCTGTCAGGGCGAAGCCTGCATCGCAGGGATCTGCACGCCCGTCGATTCGGACCCGAACAAGGATTTCGCGGACGCGGTCGCAGGATTCGAGATCGGTCGTCAGGGGTCGATCTACGGAGACGTGACGGGGAATCGCTTCTTTCAGGGGCACCTCTCGACCTGCAAAGACCGCGTGGGGGCGACCTCCTGCTGCCGCACGGAAGAGGTGTCGGGGACCTCGAACGCCGGGGGCTTTTCGATTTGGCTGAGTTTCGGGCTGCGAGCCGGCTGGGAAGCCGTCAAGTACGCGGGCTCGCCCTACGTCTACGACATTCTCTCCAACTCGGATTCGACGAAACAGCTCTTGAATTCGCTTTACGGGTCGGCCGCATCGGGCGTTTACAACCCGAGCTTCAGCTGGTGGGGCGTGTCGGTCACTTACTCCGCCGCGGAAGGCTTTGCCTTCGACTTTTCGCCCGCGGGCTTTTTGGCGACCGCCTTGGCGCACTTCTACGCGGGCTACCGCTCGTGCGACGCCGAAGACCAACGGACGGCCTTGGAGCGCGGGCAGCGGCTCTGTCACTACGCGGGAACCGTGTGCGAGAAGAAAGCGGCCGGCAAGTGCATCACGACGCGTCAGAAATACGTGTGCTTCAACTCGCGGCTCGCCCGCATTTTGAACGAACAAGGTCGCCCGCAGCTCGGTCGCGGCTGGGGCACGCCCGTCAATCCCGACGTGCGGGGTTTCACGCAGGAGGAGCTCGAACTGCTCGACTTCACCGCCATGGACTTGCAGGAATTCGTCCGCGACGTCATTCACGAGGCGATCGAAGGAGCGGACGCGGGGCGAATCGATCTTGAAGCCGCCTCCCGACGCGCGCAGGAACGTGTGGACGCAATGCTCGAAGGCGTGATCGGAACAACCGAAGCCATGCCGGGGCCGACGGGCAAAACGCGGGATCCGTCGACGCCGCCCGCCGATGCGCAAGGCCTCATGCATACCGGGGGAGAGTCCGGATCGGGCGAGACGGCTTGGTCGCACCGGACGCGACGCTCTCCGCTCTCGGCCGAGGCGCTCCTCCCCGGCACGCAAGCCTTCCGCAGCCCCGCTTGGGAGCACCCCCTCTGGGGTCCCTATTCGCTCGAAGGGGAAATCGCGCGGGGAACGCGGGCCATGGACGCGGAACGCCGACGGATTGACGGACTCGACGCGAATCCGGGGTTTCGACGGCCCGCCGACTTTTGAGGACCCTCCTCCGCGAACGGCCTCAAGCAACTTCGGAGGGCCTTGAACGGACGCCTTCGACTTCTTTGATTTCCTTTGATTTTTTGAGACTTCTTCCGATGATTTCGACTCTTTCCGGAGCCCGAGGGCTCCGACACCGACGAACGTTCCTTGCGGGCATTGCGGGGCTCCTCGCGTGCTCGTGTGCGGCGATGCCCGCCGGGGCCGCGGCGCTTTCGGGGCCGTCTTCGGGCGCTTCTTCCGATACCTCGGCGGGCGTGACCGAGGGTTCTTCGGGTTTTGCCGCATCGTCCGTTTCCCGGGCCGGTACGGATGCTCGGAACCGATCCGCATCCGACTGGTGGACCGAGGACGTGTGGCAGGACCCCGACCGACCCTTCCTCTATTACGGAAACCCCGAGGAGCA
>OGJP01000651.1_pt1 | contig 13482 bp, 9 predicted proteins | sample 1572311 | NCBI WGS metagenome assembly OGJP01 (sample SAMEA2582093, study PRJEB24529) | metagenome | biome: Human gut stool | place: China | collected 2011
CAGGAGCTGCAGCAGCAGATCACATTGGGACGAAAGCGTCTGGAAGCGGGACAGAGCGCATATCACAGAGAAGCATCCAGACTGGAATCATTGCAGAACCTGGCAGAGCGCTATGACGGTTATGGCAACAGCATCCGTCGTGTTATGGAGCGAAAAGGACAGGAAGCAGGAATCTGCGGTGTGGTTGCAGATCTGATCCAGACGGATAAGAGATATGAGACAGCCATAGAGACAGCTCTTGGCGGAAGTATCCAGAATGTAGTCACAGAGGATGAGGAGACTGCAAAACGCCTGATCCAGTATCTGAAGCAGAACCGGTATGGTCGTGTGACATTTCTGCCATTGACGGCAGTGAGAAACCCGCAGGAATTTCGTCAGCCCCAGGTATTAAAAGAGCCTGGAGTGCTGGGACTGGCACACACGCTGGTACAGGCAGATGCCCGTTATGCGGATATCTGTGCGCAGCTGCTGGGAAGGACTGTTGTGGTGGATCATATCGACCATGCAGTGGCATTACAACGAAAATATAAATATACACTCCGCATCGTCACACTGGAAGGAGAGTCCCTGAATCCGGGAGGCTCCCTGACAGGAGGTGCTTTCAAGAACAGCAGCAGTCTCTTGAGCAGAAAACGAGAGATCGATGAATTACGAGAGCGGGTAGACAGACTTAAAAAAGAGCTGGAAGCTACACAGACTACGTTGGTGGAGCTTCAGAATGAGAGGAGTCGCTGTTATTCCATTCTGGATGAAGGAGCAGCAGTCCTTCAGGAGATCAAAGTCCGGGAAAATACAGCCCGCATGAACGTGGAGCAGTTGAAAATGCAACGTAAAGCAGCCGGTACCGGAAGAGAAGCACTGGAAAAGGAAAGTGCAGAGCTGAAAAAACAGACGGCCGAGATCGAAGAGTTCCGAAAGGCCAATCAGACGGAGCTGAAAGATTCTGAGGCAATGGAAAAGGCACATACCTTTGCAGTGGAGACTTATCAGCAGCGCCTGGAGGAAGATAAGGCACTGGAGGCTGATGCAGCCAGAGAACTGGAGGATATCCATCTGGATACGGCATCCATCCGCCAGAAAGCAGAATTCTCATCTGCAAACCTCAGGCGAATCGAGGGAGAGATCCACAAGCTTACCGGGGAAAAGGAGCAGATTCTGCAGGAACAGGTTCAGGCAGAGTCCGATACCCACAGCAGGCAGGAAGGCATTGAGACCCTGAATGCGCAGATGGAAGCGGCAGCCAGACGGATGGAAGAGCTGGAGCAGAAGACCCAGGAGCTGCAGAACCAGAAGGAAGCGCAATCTTCTTCCCATAAAGCATTCTTCGGACGAAGGGAAGAGCTGTCCGGCAGAATGAATGAGCTGGATAAGGAGCTGTTCCGCCTGGACAGCCAGAAGGAGAAGCTGGATGAGAATTCAGAGTCACTCATGAACCATATGTGGTCAGAATATGAGCTGACTTACAATGCGGCGATCCCGCTTCGCAAGGAAGAATATACCAGTCTTCCGGCATTGAAAAAAGACTGCGGCACGGTAAAAGAAGAGATCCGTGCTCTGGGCAATGTCAATGTGAATGCTATTGAAGATTATAAAGAGATATCGGAACGTTACACGTTCATGAATGGACAGCGCAATGACCTTCAGGAGGCAGAAGAAGCCTTGAAGCAGGTTATAAAGGAACTGGATACTGGTATGAAGAAACAGTTCATGGAACAGTTTGTGCTGATCCAGAGGGAGTTTGATAAAGCATTCAAGGAACTGTTTGGCGGCGGTAAAGGAACGCTGGAGCTGATTGATGAGGAGGATATTCTGGAGACAGGTATCCGGATCATCTCGCAGCCGCCGGGAAAGAAGCTGCAGAATATGATGCAGCTTTCCGGTGGTGAGAAGGCTCTGACAGCCATCTCTCTTCTGTTTGCCATTCAGAACTTAAAGCCGTCCCCCTTCTGTCTTCTGGACGAGATCGAGGCGGCACTGGACGACTCCAATGTGGTACGTTTTGCAAAATACCTTCACAAGCTGACCAGCGATACGCAGTTTATCGTGATCACGCACCGAAGAGGTACCATGAATGCAGCTGACCGTCTGTATGGTATTACTATGCAGGAGAAGGGTGTATCTACTCTGGTGTCAGTGAATCTGATCGAAAATGATCTGGATAAATAGGAGGTGGCCTTATGGCTGAGGAGAAAAAAGGATTTTTCAGACGTCTGGCAGATGGCCTGGCAAAGACGAGAAACAATATTGTATCCGGAATGGATGCTATTTTCAACGGTTTCTCGGACATTGACGATGATTTCTATGATGAGATCGAAGAGACACTGGTAATGGGAGATATTGGTATCAATGCGACCACTGCCATTATTGATAATCTGAAACAGAAAGTAAAAGAACAGCATATTAAAGATCCCCATGAGTGCAAGGAGCTGCTGATCAACAGTATCAAGGAGCAGATGCAGGTAGGGGAGACCGCATATGAGTTTGAACACAGAACCTCTGTGGTACTGGTGATCGGTGTCAACGGAGTCGGTAAGACTACATCCGTAGGTAAACTGGCAGGAAAGCTCAAGGAACAGGGAAGAAAAGTGATCCTGGCAGCAGCAGATACGTTCCGTGCAGCAGCAGGAGAGCAGCTGACAGAATGGGCCAACCGTGCCGGAGTGGAGATCATCGGAGGATCGGAAGGCGCAGATCCGGCATCTGTTGTCTTCGACGCAGTAAGTGCTGCCAAGGCAAGAAAAGCAGACGTTCTGCTCATTGATACTGCAGGAAGACTTCACAACAAGAAGAATCTGATGGAAGAGCTGAAGAAGATCAACCGGATCATCGAAAGAGAATATCCGGATGCATATCGGGAAACTCTGGTGGTTCTGGATGGAACAACTGGACAGAATGCGCTGGAGCAGGCAAGACAGTTTGGTGAGGTGGCAGATCTGACAGGTATCATCCTGACAAAACTGGATGGAACCGCAAAGGGCGGAATTGCAGTGGCAATTCAGTCTGAACTTAACGTTCCGGTTAAGTATATCGGAGTGGGAGAACATATTGATGATTTACAGAAATTTGACGCAGACACATTTGTAAATGCTTTGTTCTTACCAAGTTCCGAGAACTAACATATATCGCAAAACACAACAGACAACAAAGGAGACACAAAAACCATGATGACAACAATGACTTTAGAAAAATTTGAAGAAGCATGTGAGATCGTCGGTCGTGTGACCAACAAGACCGGTCTGGTATACAGCCAGTGCTTCAGCGACCAGTGCGGCAACAAAGTATATCTCAAACCGGAGAATATGCAGAAGACCGGCGCATTCAAGATCAGAGGTGCTTACTATAAGATCAGCACCCTGTCTGATGAGGACAGAAAGAAGGGACTGATCACTGCATCTGCAGGAAATCATGCCCAGGGTGTGGCATATGCGGCAAAAGAATATGGCTGCAAGGCAGTGATCGTTATGCCGACAGCAACTCCGCTGATCAAAGTCAACCATACCAAGGAGTACGGCGCAGAAGTCGTTCTCTATGGAAATGATTATGACGAGGCATGTGCTCATGCCATTGAGCTTGCAAAAGAAAAAGGATATACCTTCATCCATCCGTTTAATGATCTGGATGTGGCAACCGGTCAGGGAACGATCTCCATGGAAATCATCAAGGAGCTTCCGCTGGTTGATTACATTCTGGTACCTATCGGAGGAGGCGGATTGGCATCTGGTGTAGCCACTCTGGCTAAAATGCTGAATCCAAAGATTAAAGTCATCGGTGTGGAGCCGGAGGGAGCCAACTGTATGGAACAGTCCCTGAAGAAGGGCGAGGTGATCTGTCTGGATCACAGTGCGACCATCGCAGACGGTACTGCAGTCCGTCAGCCTGGAAAACTGATCTTTCCGTATATTCAGAAAAATATTGATCGCGTGATCTCTGTTCCGGATGACGAGCTGATCGTCGCATTTCTGGATATGGTAGAGAATCATAAGATGATCGTGGAGAACTCAGGACTCTTAAGTGTGGCAGCACTGAAGCATCTGAATGTAAAAGACAAGAAGATCGTCTGCATTTTAAGCGGCGGTAACATGGATATCATCACCATGTCTTCCGTGGTACAGCATGGACTGATCCAGAGAGACCGTATCTTCTCACTGTCTGTACTGCTGCCGGATAAGCCGGGTGAACTGGTACATGTGGCTTCTGTCATTGCAAAAGAGAATGGAAATGTTATCCGACTGGATCACAATCAGTTTGTCAGCACCAACAGAAGTGCAGCAGTGGAACTGAAGATCACACTGGAAGCATTTGGAACAGAACATAAACAAAAGATCATCAAAGCACTGGAGAAGGCCGGTTATACACCGAAGCTTATCAGTGTCAACATTTAAGGAGAATATGTACGTATGGAGAGCCGTGTAAAAGAAACGATCGTAAGACATGATAAAGGATACAACTGTGCGCAGGCAGTGGCGTGTACGTATTGTGACCTGTTTGGCTATAAGGAGGAAGATGTTTTCCGCATGACAGAAGGCTTCGGGCTTGGCATGGGTTGTATGGCAGGTACCTGTGGCGCACTGTCAGGAGCAGTGCTTCTCGCAGGTCTTAAAAACAGTGATGGACAGATCAATGCCCCGAAGACCAAAGGAAAAACATATAAGCTGTCCAGACAGCTGCTGGAGCGTTTTCAGGAGCGCTGCGGTTCTACCATCTGTGCAGAGCTGAAGGGCGTGACCACCGGAACACCGGTGCATTCCTGTGCAGACTGCATCAAAGATGCGGCTGCTATTGTAGAGGAAGTGTTACTTGGAGGAGAAAATGAGTAAATATAACGAGATCAAAGCGGCACTGTTAGGTGCCGGAACAGTTGGCGGCGGTGTCTACAAGCTGATCGAAAAACGGAAAAGTGAGATGCCAAGCAAGATACAGGCAGAGCTTACAATCACCAAAGTTCTGGTAAAAAATCTGAATAAAAAAAGAGAAGGAATCCCGGATGAGGTTCTGACCGATGACTGGCAGGAAATCCTGGATGACCCAAAGATCAGTATTGTGATCGAGCTGATGGGAGGCATTGAACCGGCAAGAACTTATATTCTGGAAGCTTTGAAAGCTGGCAAGAATGTAGTTACTGCCAACAAGGATCTGTTGGCTGAACATGGAAAAGAGCTGATGGATGCAGCAGAAGAGTATCACAAAGATCTGTACTTTGAGGCTGCAGTAGGCGGCGGTATTCCCATCATCCGCCCATTAAAGGAGTGTCTGGCAGGAAACAATATTACAGAAGTTATGGGTATTGTCAATGGTACAACTAACTATATTCTGACCAAGATGACGCAGGAAGGCATGGATTTTGGAGAAGCACTGAAGCAGGCTCAGGAGCTTGGATTTGCAGAGGCAGATCCTACTGCCGATGTGGAAGGACTGGACGCAGGTCGCAAGATGGCGATCCTGGCATCCATCGCATTCCATTCCAGAGTAACCTTTGATGATGTGGAGATCAAAGGAATCTCCAGCATCACAGCCAGAGATATCAAATATGCAGGGGAGTTCGGCTACGTGCTGAAGCTTCTTGGCGTGGCAAGAAATGTCAATGACAAGATTGAAGTCAGTGTATCTCCGGTGATGATTCCGGAACAGCATCCGCTGGCGAAAGTCAATGATTCCTTCAATGCGGTATTCGTACATGGTGATGCAGTGGACGATGCCATGTTCCAGGGACGTGGAGCAGGTGAGTTCCCGACCGCAAGTGCTGTTGTTGGCGATGTGATCGCTACTGCCAGAAATATGCAGTATGACTGCTGCGGACGGATCGGATGCAGCTGTTATAAAAATCTGCCCATGCAGCCGGTGGGAGATTCCAGACATCGCTATTTCCTGCGCTTCTTAGTAGAAGACAGAACCGGCATTCTGGCAGGTGTGGCAGGCGTTCTTGGCAACAATGGTGTGAGCATCAGTCAGGTGATCCAGAAGCCGGCTGTAGATGGCGTGGCAGAGCTGGTAGTCATCACAGATAAAGTAGAGACCAGACATCTGCAGGATGCGCTTGTGATCTTTGGCGAGATGTCCATGATTCGTGAAGTGGCTTCCGTGATCCGCGTATACTCTCAAAAATAAAATTTCCGCAAATCGGGAACACTATAGACTGTGCAATTCAGAAAGGAGTGTGTCGATTGGAAATCAAAGAGATTACCGGGGACAATTTTCAGACTGAAGTAACAAAAGCTGCACAGCCAGTCCTGCTGGAATTCTATGCAGACGGGTGCAGCTTCTGCAAAGCACAGCTTTCCGTTCTTGAAGAAGCGGCAGAAGAAGCCTGTGATGTGAAGTTTGTCCGCGTCAATGGGGACAAGGAGCGCACACTGGCTGGTCAGTTCGGAGTGACTGTACTGCCGACCATGCTGATCATGAATGGAGAACAGATATTCCGGAGGATCACAGGATATCAGTCTTTGGAAGCGATCCTGTCTTATCTGGAAATGTAAAATGCGAAAAGGCCGGAGAAAGATGCGTTCTGTCCGGTCTTTCGTTATGTATAAAAACAGTCAGGAGAAAATCTATGAAAGTTCAAAAGCTGTTAAGCCTGATCCGTCAGTCCTGTGAACGGTATGAGATGATCGAAGAAGGGGACAAGATTGCTGTCGGCGTCTCCGGCGGCAAGGACAGTCTGACGCTGCTCTATGGATTAAAAGAACTGTCACGTTTCTATCCGAAGCATTTTACGGTGACGGCAATCTGTGTGGATCTGGGTTATGCCAATACAGATTTTACAGGAATTGAAGCTTATTGTGAAAAGCTTGGTGTGGAACTTACGATCATTCATACCCAGATCGGGAAGATCGTCATGGAAGAGAGAAAGGAACACAATCCTTGTTCCCTGTGTGCAAAGCTTCGGAAAGGGGCGCTGGTAGATGAAGCGGTTCGTCAGGGCTGCAATGTGATCGCTTATGCCCATCATAAAGATGATTTTGTAGAGACTATGCTTATGTCCATGATCTATCAGGGACAGTTCTATGCATTTCCACCGGTTACCTGGTTTGAAGATAAAGGAATCCGTGTGATCCGTCCGCTGATGTATGTGGAAGAAGGGCAGGTCAGAGGATTTATCAGAAGACAGGAGATCAGAATCTTAAAAAGCCCATGCCCGGTGGACGGAACCACCAGGAGGGCTTATGTAAAAGACCTGCTTATGAAGCTTGATCAGGAGACACCGGGAGCAAAAGAGCGTATGTTTCATGCCATTGTCACCGGCAATATTTACGACTGGGTGGATCCTAAGATCACAGATACCCGGAAAAACTGATCGGTCACATCGAATTTTATTTGTCCGTGATAGCGTTCCGTCAGTGCCTTGACGGATTCGGTGCCGACTCCATAGCCTTCATGTTTGGTGGATAAGTATTTATCCTGATGTTTATGGATCAGATTTTTATAAGAATTTTCTATCCGAAAATATAATTTTTCATTCTGCCATCCGGCTTTGATCTGAATGTAAGCAGCGGGGGCAGCAACTTCTTTGCAGGCATCATATGCATTTTCCAGTAAATTACCAAACAGAATAGACAGGTCAATGTCGGAGATTGGCAGATCAGCAGGAAGCTGTGCATCCACAGCGAACCTGATCTGCTGCTTCTGACAGAGACCATGATAGTATTGTAAAATAGCGTCGATTACAAGATTTCGGCACAGAACCGTACGTTCTCCCAGTTCATAGGAATCCTCATATTCGTTGAGATACTCTTTCATCTGTTCGTATTGCTGGTGCTCCAGACAGCTTCTTAAGAGTTGCATATGATGACGCTGGTCGTGACGCATACGGATCGTCTCGTCGATCTTCTCTGTCAGACTGAGATAATGAGACTGCTGGATCGCCACCTGTCTGGTGAGCTGACGTCGTTCCTCCTGAAAAGAAAAGCGGAAAATATAAGCCTGCGTAATATCGTGCCATAAGGTATATAACATACAAAGGAAGAGGATCAAGGTTCCCCATTCTGTCAGCCAGCCGCCATAGACTGGCTCATAGGCGGGAAGCAGCAGATCCCACAGAAAAGCGGTTCCGTAAAATACATCTCCGCAGAACAGTGCCAGTGTATCCGGCTGGCGGCGGGAAAGTGCATCTGCGGAGGAGATCAGCAGATAGAGGACGCAAAATGCCTTGTACCAGTTGGTAAGGATGGAAAAACCGTTCATGACAGGGACTGTCAAAGAGGCAGAGGTCAGTCCATAGCATAGGGCAATGGTACAGACGATCAGTGCGGTTCCCTGACTGATCCGGCATAGATGCTGATCCATTGAGCACAGGCGGTTATGGAGTACCAGTACCAGCCAGGCCACTACATATCCAGAGAACAATTCCAGAGAGTACCAGGGAAAGACCGGTACGATCAGGAAAGTATGGAATAGTGGGTATGCGGTAAATCCAATGATAGAGATATACAAAACTGCAAAGATCAGAATATTTTTCTGGTGACTGTGCAGACCAAGAAAAAGCGCCAGGACAGCGATCAGCAATGCCAGCGATTCAAAGGCAATACAGATCCCGATACGCAGATTGTGGTAAAGCTCCACATTGTGGGACAGACCGAAGGCAGGAGGATAGACCATCCCGCTGTAGTAGTGTGAATAATCACTGACGCAGAGGATCAGACGCGTCATACCGGTGGATGTAAAGGTGATCAGCCGTTCCTGGATACGGGGAATGTAATGGGCAGGGTCAGGATCCCCAAGCGTCAGCACCAGATGATCATCCACATATAGCCTGCAGGCACTGAAGATCTCCGGCAATTCCAGCGTATAGCTTTGCTCTGCAGGCAGAGAAAGCCAGAGCACATAAGTGCCGTATCCATGGGGACTGTCTGGAAGACTGTAGGAATGAAAGTGGCTGCGTTGTCCAATCTGTGTATAGAACTGGTAGCTGTCAGGGATCCCATCTGAAAAATCTTCGGGAGACAGCAGCTGGTCTGGATAAAAGGACCAGCCGGATTTTAAGAACCGAACAGGGTCGGTCTGAAGCTCTTTCTCTGACAGAATCAGAAGACCATTGGCCGGCTGGATCGTGGTCCGGGTATATTTATTATTGTACTGGTACAGGAACAGGTAAAGGCAGGAGGCTGCCAGAAAAGGAACCAGCAGCCAGAGAAAACGGATGTGCAGCTTATCTTTCATGGACTCCTCCTATCTTTCGCCGCAGAAGCGGTAAGCAGGAAAAGCCAGCTCCAAGACTTAAAACTACAGGAAGAACAGATGGCAGGGAAGTTGAGGGCTCTGTAGCAGACACTGACAGGATCTGTTCATGTTCAGGAGCCTGTTCAGAAACATAGTAGGTTCCTGGTTCGGAAATGATAAATGTAAGAAGCTTTTGCTCCTCGTCATAGGTTCCGGTGTATATCGTATCCGACTTTTTATCCTGAAGAAGAAATTCAGAAGTCGGATCCTGTGCATTCCATGGAACCGTTATCTTCGTATCAGGAATGGATAGAATCTCCTCGTCATTTTTTGAAACAGACACCAGGATCATGTCTGAGGCAGGATGCTGGATCGAGACGGTCAGGGAATCCTCATCTGAGAGGGCAAGCTGGTTCAATACATCAGAAGAGAGCTGAAGCTGAATTCCGTGCTTGGAAAAGAGCGCATTACCGCCGGAGGTCTGCCGCATGAGATTCAGGCGGACACCATACAGACGATCCTGATCCGCAGAGAAGGACTCCGTGGCAACAGAGTCGGTCTGATTGGACGGAGCAGCTGTGGTGCCGGATGGAGCAGCCTGTGCCTCGGACGGAGCAGCTGTGGTGCTGGATGAAGCACCCTGTGATTCGGATGAACCAGCCGTGGTACTGGATGAAGCACCCTCGGATGTGGACGGACCGGGGGTAGGAGCAGCTGGTGCAGGCTGTACCAACGACCCGGACGGAGCATCATCAGAACTGCTTCCATCACGGTCACCGCCGGTATTTTCATAATTATATTCTTCGCCATTATCCTGGATCATCAGAATGGTAGAACGCTGTGTGGAGGACACAACCTGAAAATAATGGTAGATTCCCCTGGTAAGCAGAGCTCTTGAGATCTGAAAATCTGATAGATAAGGATTTAAAGTCGCTCCATCATCTGGATTCGGAAAAACTTCCCAGTTCTGAGTGTTAAGTTCCTTTTCGGACAGTCTGGTCTCACTTTTCAGCCAGAACAGCTTTGCGTCAGAAGCTGGCTTTGTAAGAGACGTTACATAAAATGCAGAGTTATCGACTTTCAAGGTCCACAGTTCATAGACAGACGGATCAGAGACCTTGACGGGAATGTGCCAGGTCTTCAGATTATCAGGAAATGTAAAATGATCCTGACAGGAATCGGCCAGCGAATAAGAGATAAGGATCTCGTATTCACCGGGCACATTGATATTGACAGAATGATCGTCAAATTGATCAAGGACAAGTTCAGCTTTCAGTCCATCGGCTGTCAATCCATAGACAGCTGTAGCAAGAAAACTATGGAGCAGATCTCTTTGCTCATTCCAGGAGCTGTCATCATGGACTTTAAATATCATGCCAGTTATTCCAGTCTGAATGTTGAACAGAGAGGTAATGGCAGATCTGACAGAAGCATCATGGATGATATAAGGGATCCGAATACTGGTGATAACTCCATCAGCAAAGGTACAGTCGTCCTGCGGAGGAAGGATCGTACCTGTCAGCTCATAAGATCCTGCTTTGGTCACATCTTCAGGAAGATCCGACCAGGAGAGGGAGAGCTCTGTTTCGTAGGTCTGACCGCCCTTTGATACGATTGCTGTCAGGGAACTTATATTCTGGAGCTGTTCCTGAAGGTAGGATAACAGATCTTCTGGATCGTCAGTAGTGTAAAAATGAATAGGATTGATATTTTCCAGAAATCGCTGGCGTGGGATCGATGTGATCACACCACCGGACAGATCAGGCTCTTCGGCTGCAAAGACCGGTGTGGAAATGCTTAAAAACAGAAGCAAGCATAGGAAAGATAAAAAAAAGTTTCTATGAGACATACAAGATCCTCCTGCAACCTAAGAAAGAATGTGTTCAAACTGAAAATCAATATAGGTATTTTTGACAGATGGATAAAGTCTGCGGCTAATAGGAACAAACTCGCCGTTATCCATCAAGAACCCATCTTTCTGGATATCTTTTACGTGGGACAGATTCACAACGATCCCCCTTGCACAAGTCAGAAAACGTTCATCTGTCAGTAAGGGTGCTACTGTCTTGGAAAAGGTGTGCCGGGCCGACAGATTCAGATGAGAATCCTGAAAATGAATCTCGATATTATTGCCCACAGACATGATATACAGCAGATTCCGATAAGGAATCTCATGGATCTTCTTGCCGACAGAAACAGTCAGCCTTCTCTGATTCTTCCGGGACTGTTTCAGACATTCAAAAAGCACTGCCTGCACATACTCTGCCTGTGGAGGCTTCAGCAGATATCGGAGGGCATGGATCTCATACCCTTCATATACATAGTCTTTGCTGCTGGTCAAAAAGACAATAGAAAGATCAGGATCCAAGGCACGGAGTTCACGGGCCACTGTCATACCATTCATTTCTTTCATATAAATATCCAGAAAACAGATATCGAACTGCTCAGGTTCAAAAGCTTCCAGGAGACTTTCTCCGCTGTCAAATTGTGTAATATCCAAAGCATAAGCTTCGTGCTCAAGAGAAGCCTTGATTAGCTGGATCAGGAGCTCTCTGTCATTGACATCATCATCAACAATTGCAATTTTCATATAGCTATCACTCAAAAGCTTTCGTTTATTTTATGTATAAAAGTATAGCATATCGGAGATCGCATATCCAGTTCCTTTTCATAGATTCGACAACAGATTCGACAAAAACCAACAGAAAAACCATTTGTCTAACATTCGATACCATTTGGGCAACCCTTATTGAAGATGTCTTCAGAAAAAGGTATAAAAAAGATATATGAGAAAAAGGGAGGTCAGGATGCAGAGGACAATGCAAAAAAGTGAAGAACTTTATATAGAGAATCCCAGACTGGATCATAAACTCTGCCAGGATCTGATCAACTATGATATCATTTATATACAAGCGTCTTTAGGTTGGGGAAAATATACATTTCTATCTCATTTTTCTGAACATCATTCGGAATATACCATACAGATGCTGGATATTTATAATATAGATCAACAGCTGTCAGAGCTTCCTGTAAAAGACGGGCAGATCCTGTTGATCCCGCGGTATGAAAAACTTCAGGATTCTGAAGAAAAGAGCAGATTGTGGAAACGGATCCAGGAGCAGGGGCGCAGAGAAAAGTATGTTTTTGCATCCACGATCCCGTTGCCGGAGGAGCTTCTGGCATACAAGGTTTCCGGTCGTCTGCTCATCTATGGGATAAAAGAATTGAAACCGGGAAGGAAAGAAGTAGACAGTTATTTCTGCAAAAAAGGAATCCATCTTTATCCGGAGGAACTGGCACGGATCGAGCATGATTTTAATAATATGCCCATCTGCCTGTATCTGTTGGAGAATCCACTGTTGAATTCCTCGAGGGGATATTGCCGGATCGTCAGGGAACAGTGTCTGGAGGATCTGTTTTCCTGGATCGAAGTGGATTATTTTCGGACATTCCGGCTGGACGAGCAGTATGCCCTGGTGAACCTGTCCTGCTTTGAACAGCTGACAGAGGAACTTGTCTGGACGATCCTTGACATGCCCAGTGAGAAAGCAAGAGAATTTATTCAGATGCTTCGTATGAAGGGAAGCATTCTGGATGACTGTGGAAACGGATGCTGGCAGTTTACTCCGCTGTTCCGCCGCTTTCTGGCCAGGATCATCTATAAATATATGGATCAGGATAAGATGAAAGCCTTGTACAACAGGGCGATGCATTATTATGAGGATAAAAGGAATTATTTTGCAGCATTAAAATTTGCAGATCTTTTGAAAAACAGAGAACAGATCGCATTGCAGATAGACAGACTTTTGTCGCAGAAGTTAGGCTATGATGTATTTCTTTCGCTGGAAGAGTATTGTCTTCATCTGTCGGATGTCTATCTGGAGGAATATCCGAGACTGGTCATGGCAAAGGCCATGCTTCAGGCAATGGAAGGTGATCTGCCAGCTTTTCATAAATGTGAACAGTTTTTGAATCGTATGCTGGAGAACTGTCTGCCGGAAAAGGGAAGACAGATCCGAAAATGCCAGCTTTTCCTTAAACTGATCGGATCAGGCGGTATGACGCCGGAGCTTCTTGAAGAGGCACAGGAACTGGCGGATCAGGTATATACTTCTGTAGATGTGATGTGGGATCAGCTTTTGGTACCGGGTCAGATCTCTATTCTGCACGGAGATAAAGATTATTGTTCCTTTTTCCCACAAAGTGACAAAGCAGGTCTGGGCCTTCTGGCCTTGAGAAGGATCGCAGGCAGGAAATATGCTTCGATGGTTTTGTATATGCAGGCTGAGGTCAGCTATGAATATAACCGGCTGGATGAAGCACTGGACA
>OGJP01000652.1_pt1 | contig 13458 bp, 10 predicted proteins | sample 1572311 | NCBI WGS metagenome assembly OGJP01 (sample SAMEA2582093, study PRJEB24529) | metagenome | biome: Human gut stool | place: China | collected 2011
AATGGCAGCTGTCTGACTCAGAGCACCTACACTTTGTGACCCAGGCATCGACTATGTAGGAAACGACACACGCTAAGCTTTGCGCGTGCGGGCGTATCATGAAGCTACTAAAACTGTAAGCCTGTCATTTGGCGTGCAGCGGAGGGAATGTCAAACAAGTGACTGTGATGGGAGATACCGCAATGAATGGGCTTTCGGACGCGGGTTCGATTCCCGCCAGGTCCATACGGACGAGGAGTTCTGATTTTTAGAATCGGGGCTCTTTTTTTATAAACAAAACCTTACATCGTTGTCTCATTTTCACAAAATAAACATATTCCCTTGCTACAATAAAGCAAAAAGACCGGGAGGAGTGTCTGTCATGGATAAACTGAAGATCCTTGTAGTTGATGATGAAAGTCGCATGCGCAAGCTGGTCAGAGACTTTCTTGTAAAACAAAATTTTGATGTACTGGAAGCCGGAGACGGTGAAGAAGCGGTGGACATTTTCTTCCGCGAAAAAGATATTGCACTGATCATTCTGGATGTAATGATGCCGAAGATGGACGGCTGGCAGGTATGCCGTGAGATCCGCGCCTATTCCAAGGTGCCGATCATCATGCTGACTGCTAAGAGTGATGAGCGAGATGAACTCCAGGGATTTGATCTTGGTGTAGACGAATACATTACCAAGCCGTTCAGTCCTAAGATTCTGGTTGCACGCGTGGAAGCGATCCTGCGCCGTTCCAATCTGCTCCCCAATGAAGATATCATCTCTGCCGGTGGCATTGAACTGAATAAATCTGCTCACCAGGTGAAGATTGACGGCAAGGACATTGAACTGAGCTTCAAGGAATTCGAACTGCTGGCTTATTTTATGGAAAATCAGGGCATCGCTCTGTCCCGTGAGAAAATCCTTAATAATGTGTGGAATTATGATTATTTCGGTGATGCCAGAACCATTGACACCCATGTAAAGAAACTGAGAAGCAAACTGGGTGAAAAAGGAGAACTTATCAAAACCATCTGGGGAATGGGATATAAGTTTGAGCCATAAAATGTGATACTTGTAAACCTATGGCAACCCAGGGTGACAGCATAAAAGCTCGTATGACGTGTATCGGACAAAGCACTCTCCGTGTATCGGCTGAATACGTACACTTTCAGTGTACGCACCAGCCGATACACGGAGTTCACGTATATTCGCTCCAAGTCATACAGCGCAGTTTATTACTGTCACCCTGGGCTGTTGTAGGTTAGAAAAGTATATTTTTTATTTGCTTCTTCTTTAGAAGTGAGGATTTCTATTTCTTCACAGAGTTTTAATTCAGATTTCCAGTTCTTGCAATTTTTCAAAAATTCTTTAAGATCAGCAGCAATCAGATAGGTTTTTCTGTCTTTGTCGATATAGCAGATCGGCAAATCACTTTCCATATCTGTCGTTCCACCAACGGTTCCGATATAACCACCCTCACTGTCCCAGGCCATAATATCGATCCATGGAACGGTAAAAAAATCTATATTCACCATCCTGTCATCAAAGATGAAATGAATGTCATATTCATCTGCATATCTCTGATATTCCTCATCTCTGTCTTCCACCGGCATGGAATATACCGTTGTTCCCACCGGGACGACCTCTTTTCCTGATACAAAAACTCCAACACAAGACCCATCCACCTGACTCATGTCTATATAAACCCTCTCCATCTTGTTCCTCCCTGTAAACACCAGCTTACTAACTCAAATATAGATGAATTTGTCACTTTTGTAAACTTCCAACAGTTCCTCAAAAATCTCAACAACTATGCATCTGAATAAGTTTCATCAGAACCTGCAACAACTCCGGACGGCAACATAAAAGTTCTCAAAACCTGAATCAGCCCATGCTGATAGAACAAATCCCATAAAAATTACAACAGCTTCGAGTGACAACAATAAACTGCGCTGTATGCCAGGACTTTTCTGTCCGATACACGTCATACGAGCTTTTATGTTGTCATTCGAAGCTTCATAATTTTATGTGAATTTTTATTCCATCAGCATGGGCTGCTATAGATTTCTACAAACTTTTATGCTATCATTCAGAGCTGTTTACAGTATTATTTATTCCTGCGTCGGATCCTGTGCATTCAAAATCTGCATAAATTCATCACCGGTAATGGTCTCTTTTTCATACAGATATTTTGCCAGTTCGTGGAGCTTCTGCTTATTATTTTTCAGAAGATCCATAGCTTTCTCATATTCTTTCTTCAAAAGCGTTTTTGCTTTTTCATCAACGATTGCTGCGGTCTCAGCGGCGCAGGCAAGGGAAGTGTCTCCGCCCAGGTACTGACCATTGACAGTCTCCAGTGCCATCATACCAAACTCATCACTCATACCGTAACGTGTGATCATGGCACGGGCAAGCTTGGTCATCTGCTCAATATCATTGGAAGCACCCGTGGTAATAGAACCGAAGATCAACTCTTCTGCCGCACGGCCTCCCGCATAGGTTGCAATCTTATTTTCCAGTTCTTCTTTGCTGAGCAGATACTGATCCCGTTCCTCCACCTGCATGGTATAACCAAGTGCTCCAGAAGTTCTCGGAATGATCGTGATCTTGGTGACCGGTGCTGAATGACTCTGCAGGGCTGCCACCAGCGCATGACCCGTCTCATGGTATGCTACGATCAGTTTTTCCTTATCAGAAAGAACAGCATTTTTCTTCTGATATCCAGCAATAACTACTTCGATACTCTCTTCCAGATCTTCCTGAATCACATACGTACGACCATTTCGGACTGCACGGAGAGCTGCCTCATTTACCATATTTGCCAGCTCTGCACCAGACGCACCTGCAGCGGCTCTTGCGATAGCATGGAAATCTACGTTATCTCCCAGCTTCACTTTCTTTGCATGTACTTTTAAAATGGCTTCACGGCCTTCCAGATCCGGCAGTTCCACCGGGATTCGTCTGTCAAAGCGACCCGGCCGAAGCAGTGCAGGATCCAGAGTCTCCGGACGGTTAGTTGCTGCCAGGATCACGACACCCTTGGAGCCATCAAATCCATCCATCTCTGTCAGAAGCTGGTTCAGGGTCTGCTCCCGTTCATCGTTGCCGCCCACACCGGCACTGTCTCTCTTCTTACCAATGGTATCGATCTCATCAATAAATACGATACATGGTGCTTTTTCATTTGCCTGTTTGAACAGATCACGGACCTTGGCAGCTCCCATGCCGACAAACATTTCCACAAATTCCGAACCGGAAATGGAGAAAAACGGTACTTCTGCCTCACCAGCAACAGCTTTAGCCAACAATGTCTTACCAGTTCCAGGAGGGCCTACAAGCAGGGCTCCTTTTGGCATGGTTGCACCAATTGCCTGATATTTCCCCGGATTATGGAGGAAATCAACGATCTCCTGCAGCTGCTCCTTTGCCTCATCCTCACCAGCCACATCATGGAATTTGATTCCCGTCTCGCTGGCCACATAAACCTTGGCATTACTCTTACCAAACTGCATGGCATTTCCAAGACCGCCGCCACCCATCTTTTTCATCAGCATCCGGGACAGCATCTGCCCGATTGCCACAAAGACAGCGATCTGCAGGACAAACAAAATAAACTGACTTACCCAGGAATCTTTTTCATCCTGTATTTTTCCAAATTTACATCCGGAATTATAGAGTCGATCTACCAGATCCGGATCATTAAACACAACCGTGGAATAAGCCTGCTGCTTTTCTGCCTTATCAGTGAAATAAATCACATCATCTTCCACCTGAGCAGTATCCACTTCTTTGTCATTCAACATGGTCAGGAAAGTTCCGTAATCCACTTCCTTAATCTGTGTCTTTAATAATGACGGAACTACGATTGTATTTAGCAGCACCATCACAAGAAGGACAACACAATAATAGAAAATCAACGGTTTCTTTGGTTTCTTCACCTGTTGCATCTCGTCACGCTCCTCTTTTTTCAGTCTTACCAACAGTTGCCATTATGATACGACAACATAAATTAAATGTAAACCCTGGGAAATATTTAGATTTCGCATAGATTTTCACTTTTCTTTTCTCTTGGTAAATAGTACAATAATCATAATTATTTTAAGACATAGGTCACTTGTCTTTATATCGGAAAGGGGTTAAAATCATGGAATTTTTTGAAAAAGTAAACGAACTGGCAAAAGCTGCCGCTGATAAGACTGCTGAAGTGGTAGAAGACACCCGCCTGAAAGCACAGATTTTGAACGATGAGAAATCCATCCGTGAGCTTGAAACCAAGATCGGTGCCTGGTACTACGAACAGTTTGCCGCAGGATTTCCTGTAGCTGAAGAAGTCAGCGAATGGTGTACCGCCATCTCTGTCCATAAGGCAAATATCGAAGAGAAAAAAGAGGCACTGAAGCATACTTCCGCTAAAGATGCTGAGGAAGCAGATGATGTCGCAGAACCAGAAGAGGATCCTTTTGAGTAATTTTTATGTATATACAATAGCTGAGGACTGCTGCACACCTATGCAGCAGTCCTCGCTATTTCTCAGTATATTTTATGCACTGGCATTTGAATTGATTGTATCGATTACTTTTCTGATTCCCATCCAGACATTCATATCTGTAAATATTTCAACAACACTTCCATGATCTGTGAACGGTGGTTCCTGTAATACCGAAAGATCCTTCATCACTCCATTGTGCACAATATATTCCACAATCTGATTAACAAAATAAATCTGTCTGCTGTCAAGACCTGTAAGATAATCCGAAAAAGCTTCTTTCGCCGCCTTCATATCAAGACCAATGATTTCCCTGACAAATTCCCCTAATGGTTTCTTTCCAATCTCCTGCTCATAGTCTTCTCTGGTTCCAATCTCATTCCAAAGAATTTCTTCAAGGCTGGCAATATCCGTAGTGGTCAAAGGCCGATTGGTTCTTAATTTTGCTATCACAATATGATCCTGATGCTGTCTGATATAGTATTCCGCTTTTGCTTTATAATTTTTCAATTCATCATTATCAAGTTCTGCTTCTCTCCACTCGGTTGATAACAACTCATCTGTAAAATTAGTGACATACTTCATCTTTCCCGTCGGAATATATTTCATCAGATCACGAAGTCTCTCTCTGATCTCTTCAAATTCGTTAATTCCTGCTGTCTCCACATAATCTGTATGAAGAATTTTCTCAATAAAATCTGCCTGTGCCTGTATTTCCGGAATATTCGCAACACCTGCTATTCCTGTAACTCTTTTCTGTAAATCGCTTCGAGCCCTTGCATATTTTTTGCCGATCAAATACGCAAGCTCTATACCATACATCAATGCATCAAATCGAACCGCACTGGCTTCGCCTCCTTCCGGCAAAATAAGAGGCGCCACCTCTTCTCTGACAATCAATGTATCTTCATAAGTGAGTGTCTGGTAATTCGCTTCTGTCGAATAAAGTTCAACATATTTCAAATGCTGTCGCACTGCAAAATTATCCCTTGGCAATTCCTGTACCTTCTCACTCATATGTTTCACTAATGCATCTCTGTAAGCCGTCAGATATTTTTCCTGATAAGCAATATCTTGAAGTTTATAGGAGATTTCAAATTGCAAATTAAAAATAGCACTTTGCAGGGCAATCATATTTACAGTCACTTTTCCCTTATTCATACGGAAAAATTCAAAATTTCCACAAAAATCAAAAATATAAAATTTCTGCTTATCTTCACCATCCAGCAACTTCGGGCAGAGTCTGGTTCCACGTCCAATCATCTGCCAGAATTTCGCCTTACTCATTACTTTCTTGAAGAAAACCAGATTCAATATTTCCGGCACATCAATTCCTGTGTCCAACATGTCAACAGATATTGCGATCTGAGGCATTTTCTTAGAATCAGAGAATTCATCAATTGCACTCTGTGCATAATTTATACGGTTGTCAATTACTTTTGCAAAATCCGGCAAATGCGGATATTCCTTATGAAATACCTCCAGGATCTTCTCCGCATGATCATGATTTTTTGCAAAAATAATGGTTTTTCCTAACTTCTGCCCATAATCGATCTTGATACCATCTGTCATAAGAATCTGCAGCACCTGTCTTATGGTATCCTCATTAAAAACCCACGTATTTAATGCAGACGCACCAATCGCTTCTGGCAATTCCCCTTCTTTTTCAAATGTATCCTCATATGCTTCCTTATCTTCCTCTGATAATTCGTCATATGCAATACCTTTCTGGATAAACTTGAATTCAGATTCAACCGAAACATAATCTACGAGATATCCATCTTTTACAGCCTGTGCCAGATCATATCCATAAGTTGGCACTCCATTTTGCAGTTCAAATATCTCATATGTGTTTTTATCTATCTCATCTTTTGGTGTTGCAGTAAGTCCAACTAATGGTGCATCAAAATATGTAAAAATATTTTTATATTTATTGTATATAGATCGATGTGCTTCATCGCAGATCACAAGGTCAAAATGCCCGCAGGTAAATAATTTTCCATCTTTATCATTCACTGTATCAATGCAGTTGATCATTGTCTGATAAGTAGAAAACACACACCGCGCTGCATAATTATCCTTTTCTTCCACAAGGTTTGTGCAAGACAATCCATCCAACTGATTTACAAAGCTTCTCTTCGCCTGCGTAACCAGAGAATTACGGTCTGCAAGAAACAGAATATTTTTTACCCAACCTGCCTCTAAAAGCACTTTACATAATGCAATGACCGTTCTTGTCTTTCCAGATCCAGTTGCCATTACAAGCAGTGCCTTCCGACGGTTTTTCGCATCAAAATTATCGCATACCGCCTTTACAGCCGCCTCCTGATAATAACGGCCCGCAATCTTCTTGTCCACGGTAATGTGCTTAAGACTTGTCCTCATGGTCAGTAAATTAAACCATTTTTCCAGATCTCTTTTAGAATAGATCATAGAACATTTTCGTTCCGGATACTGTCCATCAATGATATGTGTCTCAAACCCATTAGTAAGGAAAATCACCGGTCTTCTGTGATGTTTCTTTTCCAACAGATCTGCATATAATTGAGCCTGTTGTCTTCCCCTTGACACATCTACACAAGTTCGCTTCGCTTCTATCACCGCCAACGGCTGCTGGCGATCATCATAAAGCACATAATCTGCACGTCCCAGTTCTGATTTATTAGGCATTCCTGGAATCTCTACTTCATTGATCCAGTCTTTTCCTTCCACCCAACCGGCATCCATCAGCATAGCATCAATATAAAGCTTTCTCGTCTTATACTCCGACAGCTCCAGTGGTTTCGGCACATAGGTAGACTGCTGTTCCTGTCTGCGGGCTGACAGTTTTTCCTTTAAAGAAGCATTTTCTTCCATCAGCTTCTTCAGATTCAATTCCTGCTGCGCAGACTTCTCCTGCTCCCGAAGCAGTTCTTCCTTCGCCTCACTTGCCACTTTCCGAGATTCTCTTGCCTTCTCAATTTGTGCTGTAATAATATTCTTATCAAATGTCCGTTGCTCATAGTTATCCGCATAGCAATACGCAATATAATCAAGATAAATAAACAGATTTTCCAGACAAAGCATCGCTTCATCTTTTCCCAGTTTTTTGCCGCCATGTGCCACATTATTGCCGCATCTGCGGATATAATCCATGCGCTTCCATAGATCTGGTCCAACAATCTGTCGATATTCCTCCGCGCTCATCAAGCTCTGAAGGTTGTCCTGATATGGCATCTCCAGTTCGTCATCCACGGAATACATCCATTTAACAGCAAATTCCATCGCCCGACGGCTGTTCATAATACTCGCTTCCGGATCAAGCAAAATCAATTTTTCCGCTGAAATAGCCACATCCGCAAACTTGGAAAATTTTGACTCCTGTTTCAAATAATCAAAGTTGGTCAGCATAGATTGAACCTCCCTCTGGCAGTTTTGTGTCTGTTCTAATCATAACATTTTGAGCAGAAATAAGGAATATGTATGCGTAAAATGAGTGAGAGCAATTTTAATTTGTCGACGGCTTGAACAAATTCTGCAAATTGATTTTGAAGTTCTACCGGCGGCATTATCATCTTGAACGCTTTAATATCCCCCACATTAATATGAGGTGATGCAGAACCAGAAACACCTTTTAAAACATTGTCAAGAAAGGAATCACTATTCATCGCTACACACAAAAACTCCGATGCACACTTATCTGTATCTGGCGAAAGAAGCATCGACCTTTGTCCCAATGCAACATTATAATTTCTATCAATAATTGCAGCTATGCCAAGTATTGCACCCTCACGTGTATATACTATATCCCCAACAGTAGGTTTCTTTCGCTGAATTCTTTTTTCAAATTCGTCTTCAGGAATATACTCAATATCATCCCAAAGAATCCTATTCTTTTTTACAATAGATGTTCTAATACACATAAAACCAGTATTCTCGTGAGTATAAGAAGGCGTTGAGTGAGGACAATCAATAATTGTTTTACATGCATTTTCTAAAGACAATGTATCCCACCTTTTATCATTTGCTACTGGATCCCCAAACATCTCGACAAATCGGGCTTTAACAAAATCCTGTAGTAATTCCAATTCTTTCTCTCTTCTTTCTAATATACCCATAATTTTGTCAAGATTTCTAACAATTTTTCTCTGTTTTTCGATAGAGCAAATTTCAATCTCTACTCCAGATAATGTTGCTTTATTAAGAGTTTTTCCCATTACAGCCTTATTGCTACCTGTATCCCAATTTCTATACTTAAACAAATAAAAAATATATTCTGGAAGAATTTCAACAATGTGCTTATCATGAAATGCCATTATTGCTTCATTGGAATACATATCCTCTGCCGTTATAGCTGTTTTTCCAATTGATAGCTTAAAACTCATAATAACAGTATTTGCAGGAATAACATTTATTCCGCTCTCTTCCACAGCTACTTTAGATAAATATTCTTTTGTATTAGAAATGTACTTTCCTGTTTTCGTTAAATCGGCTATAGAAATCCATTTATATTCCTTTGAATTCCAGTAATCTCCATTATTTCTTGATGGTGTTTTCCCCATTTGTAAATCAAATATATCGTTCAGTTTATATTTCATTTTCAATCTTAGCAAATCTGATTTATTTCGTCTTGTCAACCTATGATTCTGGATTACAAAATAACCACTTTTATACCAAATTTCTATTCTGTTATCTATGTCCACTGTCTAAAATGTCATTAACTATGGCTATGACTTCGCTCATTGCTTCTACAAATCCGAATCTGCTTTCAATTCATCATATATCAGGCAATATACTTCTGATGAGATATTTTTACATTCGACTGATTGACAATCGCATACTGCATTGTAGTATCGATCTGTGAATGCCCCAGTATCTTCTGCACCTGTTCTATGGGCATACCTTTATCAATGGCTCTTGTTGCCATAGTCCGTCTGAACTTATGCGGATGAATTTTCTGTAATCCAAGTTTTCGTCCAAGTTCACGGATTCTTATTTCCACACCACTGATTTTCAATCTTTCATGGGGTGCATCTAAAGTCACAAACAAAGCAGGATTGTTGTCGGTCCTACTATCAAAATACTTCTGCAAATGAATCTTTGCTTTTGCATCAAAATAAACTTTTCGTTCCTTGTCTCCTTTTCCATAGACCACGCATTCACGTTGTTCTAAATCTACGTTTTCAATATTCAGATTCACAAGCTCTCCCACTCGGATTCCTGTTGAATAAAGCAAATCGATCATTGCCAGATCCCGAATCTCCGTACATTGATCTCGCATCTTTTCAATCGACTCATCAGATATGATGCCTTTTACCACTTTCTTCGTTTTAATCTTGTGGATTCTTCGCATAGGACTTTTCAAAATATAGTCTTCTTCCTCCAACCACGAGAAAAAGCTGGAAATATTCCTACGGATATTATCTACTGTCACTTTACTACATTGGTTGATCTGCTGATATTCAACAAGATAAGTACGCATCTCTTCCGTAGATATTTTTCTGACAGGCGTAGCCACATGTGCAAGCATGTGCTCCACTGTCACGCGATAATACTGAATGGTTCGTGCAGAGCATCCCTCAATCTCTTTTGCTTCCAGAAATAGCTTCAGATACTCTTCATTTGATAGCTCTATCTTTTGCGGTTCCTTTTCTGACAAATTTCTCAACAAAACTTCCTGAAGCTTTTTCATCTGCGAAATATTCAGATACTCCGCCATCTCATTTAAAATACCAACTAATCTTTCTTCCATGATGATACCTCTTTTCCTTTTGTGTACCATCATCCTGCATCCACTCATACCCGATGAGCCAAATATCTGCTCTTACAGCATTTTATTTTCCCTATAGCACTCATAAATGTAAGATGGATTTTCATAATAAACACTACTATTATAATCATCAATCTTCGGACTGATAAAGGAACTATACACCTTCATCAGTGCGTCAATCACATCTATATGTTCACTTATTGCCACTTGTTTAATCAACCTCTTATATACTTTTCCAATATCCCAATGAGTAGGAATCGCATATCGGCATGTAGCCACATTATCAAAATTTCCTGTTTTGATTTCAGCATCCTGAATAAAGTCATCACTTACTTTATCAATATTATCACAGTGATATATATCTGCCAGATCATAAATCTTCGTCAATCGCTCTTTTCCAAGTTTCTCAACAACTATTGATCTGGTATTCTTTGTTTTTCGCGCGATATAATCAATCAAACCACAGGTAAAAAACAGATCATTATCTTTTCTATCTTCTCGTCCTTGTTCTAAACTCATTCCACTACCTCATAACCTCTGTATTCCAGACACTTCAAAGCTGCTTCACTACAAAAATTTATCTGATGTGTGGGATATTTAAACTGAGCCAGCACCCAAAATTGTTTTCTTGTAATTACTCCATCCATAAAATCCGATATAAAATTGTAAATCTGATCATCCGCCATTGCACCTATCACTATGTCGTAATCATGTGCCTTTCCACTTCTGCAATCAACAATAAAGTCCAGCCATTCTTCCGACATTTCCCTGAAATCTTTTATTTTCAAATCAGAATTCAGCCGCACATCATAGATTGATACAATTTTAGAATTATACCTTCGTGCCCATCTTTCAGCCTGTTCTTTTATAATTGTACAGTAAAATCCTGCTCCAAAGTCTTTTGTATTGCGCCCAATACGAATCTCTGGATCTGATACCGGCTCATATCCACCATGATATACTGTCATTTTTGCCATATCTATCCCCCTATCCAAAATATTGCTGCATCAATGAATCAAACAATAACTGAGTTTCATCGAGGCTTTTTTGCACTTGCAATTTTAATTTGTCGACTTGGGTAACGAAGGCGGCAAACTGTTCCTGAAGCTCCATTGGCGGAACATAGAAGGTCTTTTCTTCCAACTTGGATTTTGATAATATTCCTTTCAAAGCCATATTGATCTCATCGACCAAATATTCCTTTGAAATTTGAAGCATCACATAGAGAAATAGGATATTATAGTCAGATGGAACAATAGCATTTATCTGTTGATTGAACGCCACCTTACGATCAGTAACGCATACTCTGCCAATACTCGCTATACTGCCGGCTATACAAGCCATTAATATAGCACCGCTTTCAACCGTTCTACTTACAGCCATACCTTTTTCTGATAAGCTTTCAGTTGCAGTCGTTGGATTCAAGAGTCCGCTAACAATATTGTCTGTTTTAATCCACTCAATATGATCGCCATAGTATTCGCCAACAGCTCTCGAAGGGGTGTTGCCGGTAATTACCCTGCAAGTCTCCTTGAGTTGTTTTTTTGAATATCCCTTTGGATTAACTTTCGGATCTCCAAACAATTCGACAAATCGGGCTTTGATAAAATCATCTAATAATTCTAATTCTTGATTTCTTTTTTCAATAATCTTTTCTAAAACATCAAATCGGCTACATATTATCTGCTGTTCCTGTATAGAAGGATATGATATTGTCATCTTTAAAATGTCCTTCATACAAGGATGTTTTAAACTAGCTCCTCGATAATATGTTGCTATTTCCTGGATATTCCCCTTCATGAAATAATACAAATATTTATTAGATAATTGAGTAGTATCATTACTTGTTGCAATTCTATTATCACCTGTAACAAACATCCCTTTATGATACTTAACTGTAGGAATACCTCCCCAAGGAATTGCCACTATTTCTCCGTCACTTATATTTTCACCAGCCAATTCTTTCGTTGTATAGCCAATAGTTTTTCCTGTATATAGAATTTTTACATCACCATCTTCTACTCTTAATGAGTCTAACTCATCAGAAAGAAGATACTTATATTTTATTGTTTTAGGTTGCCAACCTTTATCAATATTATTAAATTTCTTATCCCATGTAGTCACTTTCCACAAAGGGATGTTTTTTGCAATATACTCCATCTACATCATCCCTGCAAATCCGAATTTGCTTGACCTTTCTTAAGATTATTTTTATAATAAATCTGAACCACTGAAACCGCGAATGCGATGTAGGTGGTGTTTTTCGTTTTACTTCAACAGTTTCTCCAACTCATCCATCTCTTTTGCAATCTCAGCTTCAATTTTCCGAATATTAGCCATAATCTCTGATGTGGGTGGATACTCTACTGCCACGTATTCAATCTCCTTATATTTATTGATGCTGAGATCATAGTCGTTCTCTACAATTTCCTCTTTCGGAACAAGGAATGATTTTTCCGTACGTTTTCTGTCAGTTTCTTCATCCCGATGACGAAATCTTTCAATAATATCCGGTATATCATTATCTGCGATTGGAGCTCTCTTATCATCCAGACTGAAACCATCTGCGGTCATGTCATAGAACCATACCTGATCTGTTCCACCATGTTCCGTCTTCGTAAAAATCAGAATTGCCGTAGATACTCCTGCATAGGGTTTAAATACACCGGAAGGCATGGAAATCACTGCCTCCAGTCTCTGATTTTCTACAATTTCTTTCCTGATAGACTTATGAGCCGTGGAAGAACCGAATAATACTCCATCCGGTACGATGCAGGCACAACGGCCGCCTGTTTTCAGAATTCGCAAAAACAGCGTCAAAAACAGTAGTTCAGTCTTTTTTGTCTTGCACACTTTCAATAAATCTCCTGAAACAGACTCTGCATCCAGATTTCCTTTGAAAGGCGGATTGGCAAGTACCAATGTATACTTATCTTTATCAGTATTCTGGTCTGACAGACTATCTCTGTACTCAATAAATGGATTGTCGATTCCATGAGTCATCATGTTCATAGCACCAATGCGAAGCATAGTTCGATCCATGTCATAACCGTAAAACATATGATTCATATAATGATCTTTTTTCTGTCTGTCATAAAAGATTTCTTCTTTTTTCTTTTCTTTGAAAACCATCTTAAGCAAATCAATACCGATTATCATATTTTCGGTAAACGGATTAATTACAACCGCCTCAACAGGATTCTTTTCATCATACACTACTGTAACGCATTGCTCGAAGTTAAGTTTCAA
>OGJP01000660.1_pt1 | contig 13231 bp, 15 predicted proteins | sample 1572311 | NCBI WGS metagenome assembly OGJP01 (sample SAMEA2582093, study PRJEB24529) | metagenome | biome: Human gut stool | place: China | collected 2011
TATAAATTCTGCCTTTTGAATATTTTTTGAAGAGCTTATTAATAACTTTTTATTTAAATCTCTTAATTTTAAACTTACTTCGTTACTAACACCTTTTTCTATTCTATATTTCCCATTATTTAAGTTATATGCCTTAAATAAAAGTTCTTCTTCACTCTCTGTTAAAGTAACCTCGTTTAACCTACTTGTTAAAATTTTTTCTTCAATTTCTTCTGGTAAATCTAAATACTTTTCTTCAAATATATATGATACAACTCCTAATAAAACATCTATTGATTGTAATGCAATATTTTCTTTAGAATCCTCTTGTCTTATCTTGTTAATCTTATAATTCAAATTTCTATATAGACTATGCGAATTCAATTGTTCTTTTAAACTTTTTGTTAATTGTATATGTTTATACTTTTCTTCAACAATACTTTTTATATTATTTTTTTGCTCATCTTTATCCATTTTACTTTGGAGTATTCCCTCTATCTTTTCTAATGATTTAGTATCTAATAATTCCAAATTATTATTCCCATATGTATCAGATTTATCTATAGTTATATTTATATCTTTGACTCCTGATAACTTTCTTGTCATTCCATAAATAAGCCTTTCTGGTAATTTTATATAAAATAATTTTCTGACATTTTTAGGATCAAGTTGTATATTTTTTCCTAATGATAGAGCTTGTTCGCAATTAACCATATAAATATTTGATTTAGATTCATTTAATACAAACTTAATCACCTCATAATATCCTTCTAATTGATTTAATCTAAAATCTGAAAAATGCAATTCATACTTTATCCCTTTTTCTTTAATAAGTTTTTCCAATTTAGCTACTTTATTTTCTTCATATCCCAAGATTCCATAATAGCAATACTTTGATGAATGTTTATCTAATTGATGCGATTCATCAAAAAATATATTAAATTTCATGAATATTCCCAACTCCCCTTGACTAAACTAATAATATATTTTAATATTATATTAACAAATATATTATTTTTTTGATATAGCACTTGGTTCTGCCGGGCCTATATTATAAAGAAAATGATATTAGATTTTATTATGTATAGCACTTGGTTCTGCCGGGCCTATACAATAAAAGCAGTTTAAAACTGTTTTTTTTTGTTTAAAATTAAAATATTTCTAATTTGCTAACTTCAAAAGTGAAGTAGGTTCACTTTTAAATAATAATTTCGCTAAATGGCATTTTAGTAAAAATTAAAAGCCAATAATCTATATATCATTGGCTTTTAGCGTTACTTTATTTTTCACAATTATCCGTACATGTATTTATTAATTCATATCCGACTTCCTTGTCTGGACGATAATCAGACCATTCAATTTCTTTATATCTAATTACTGTTCCTTTACCACATTTACATGGTCTCTCATAATCTAATTCTCTTGAATATCCACTTGCCATATACACTTCACCTCCAATATTTACTCTTTATATTTTTTATCGAACTAATAATTAATTTACTAAATGTTATTTTGTAAAAATATTACTAAAAGATAAATTATTTCGCTAAATCACATTTTTGCGAAATCATATTTTTAAACGGTTTTAAGCCATTTGTAAGACCTTAATTTTAAATTTTTAATGTTTTTTTGTTTACCTTATCTAAACTTTTTCTAAAAAACATATTACTTCGCTATCATCAAAACGAAATTAACTATTTTTATAGTTTTTTCGTTGGCTGCTAAAATGGATGGAGGGACCCTTTAGGGAGCAGATCCATTTTAGCCTACATAAGAAAATTCTATAAAAATAATATAGTGGTGATATGATAAACTTAGTTTCTTAGCTACTTGAAACAGTATATTATAAAAAACTTCACACTATTTACACCACTTTTTATAAAAATTCACACCATCTGTACCACTATAAAACCTAGTAATTTCAAGGCTTTGCCTTGAATATGTACTAAGATGTTCACATCTTCTTATCCTGCCCCTTTTAAAAAAAGGGTAAAAAACATTACTTTTACAAAGTAATCAAGCTAGAAAATCTCTTCGAGATATTAAATAAGAAAAAGCTAAATAGCTCTACTATTGCTATTAATATTTAAATTTACTATGTCTAAGTAATCACATACATTCTCCAATGCACAAATTTCACACTCCCCACCACAATTAAGTAATAGCTCTGTTAAATATTTTTGGAGTTCATTAGCTTTATCTTGATTTACCTTTTTCATAAATATCAAATCCTCTCTTTATCTATTCATTATCATATACACCCTTTAAAACTCTACAAATAGTTGCCTTACTCCACCCTGTTTCTTTAGATATTAAACTATAACTTAACTTCTCTTTTTCTCTTAAAGTTTTTATATATAATATCTCCTCATTAGTAATTTGTCTTTCTTTGGGTTCTAAATATCCAGTCTTTTTTATCCTTGTTTCTAATTCTTTTACCTTTTTTCTCAAAGTCCTATTTTCATCATACATTTTGTCATAGTCCGCCAGAAGCTCTTTGTATTTTTCTTCCCAATTAGTAGCCTCCTTTTTATTAAATATAGCTATTGTAATCACTCCCTTTATTCCGTTTCTTATCTTGTTAAACAGTATAATTTTACTTCTCTTTACTGTCAATATCATCTTGAACGTAGTGATTATTAAAATTAATAAATTGGGTATTAGGGAAACTCCCTAACAAGCGACTTTTGTTATAACGTGTTATAACAAAGTCAATGCTTGCAAAATAAAAAGGAGCTATAAGCTCCTAACTAAAATTTATATTCAATTCTAAATTTTAGTTTTCTAATTCTGAATTCAAATTTAAATTCCATATTTATTACCTCCTTGTAATTTTTATTATTATAGATTTTGATTTAAGTTTTATAACTACTAATCGGCTCTATATTAATTAATTACTGGAGATTATATTCATTTTCACATTATTATCAAATTTTTATATTAATTTTTTTAAATATTTAATAGTTGATTTTACTACTCCCTCATTGAAGCTCTTTTCAAAATACTCCTTATCTTCGATTTTAAAGCTTTCTAGCCTTTCTATTACCTCTTGAATAGAAATATCCTCTGGTAACTCTAATTGCTCTAATAAAACCTCTTGCTCTGCATTTAAGCTATTAAATCTCATACCCTCACCTCTATTATAAATAATTATTTAAATAATCCTCCAAGGCTTTATTAACTATAGCTGATATATTAATGTTATCCCTAGAAGCTCTATCCTTAATAGCTTCATATAATCCAGTATCTATTCTTAAACTTCTAACCTCATTATTGCCACTTTTCAGATGTGTAATATTACTTGTAACATCAGTCGGTATAAGCTTTAATAACTTATCTACATTAGCTAATAATAAGTTTAATTTATCCATATCCAAATCACTATTACGTATAATATTACTTTCATTTTTGACCTTATTAATAACCTTTGGTTTTTCAGTAATATTACTTGTAATGCCATCTTTTAGTCTGTACTGGTTATCTATCTTTTTATAGCCTATCCTTATCAATCTCTTGTGTATTACTCTTTCATTAGCTCCAAACTCTTCAAGCTCTATTTTATTCATTGCTCGTCCATTTTTTAATTCTCTATTTATAAATTCTACTATTTCATCTATGTTATCTTTATTCCATTCCATTTAAGTTCCTCCAGTAATATAACTATCTTATTACTGTAATATTACCACTTATTTACAATACAATAAAGTATATTATTATTTTATATTAAGTTATAGGGGCTTTGCCCCTCTGCTCCTATGGAGCATTCACCCCACTACCAATTTAAAGTTTACTATTAATTTAAAGAAAAAACTTGAAAAACAGAGCCGAAGGCATAGAATACGAAGGCACTGAGAGAGCGAAATTGGACGCAGTTATTCCCTTACCAATAGACATAAAAATACTTATGACTATCAGTAAGGAAGTAACTGCATCTATTTAACGAATACGAAGTATACCTCGGTCGCTTCACCATCTGCACCTTATCTGTTACGTGTATTTACACCCACAAGCTTTCTACATTACGGTTCTATCCTAATGCTTAATAAAATATCTGCTCATGGTTCCCGAGCACCTATGCTCCTAGAACTCCCACACCTGACCTTTACGTTGTCACCACGCTCAATCCCGTACACCTAAAGATAAGGACTAGGTATATTGTACGGAGGTTCACTCTCTGCATTGGCTGAACTCACCTTTCTTCTTCTTTTAAGTGGTTGTCTGGCTTGTCCCACTACATATCATATAGGTGATATGCAACCTATTAAAATAATAAAAAAAGCCTTTTAGTAAGGTTTTACCATACTAAAAGGCTTGAAAAATCTTCTTCCATAAGTTATACTTTACTCATAAATTGAATAAAGTTAATTTATAAAGTAGCTTTGGTGCTTGGTTGTATGTACCAGATATAACCTTGACTTAGTTACTTTCAGAAGTTCTATTCATAACGGCTTTTTAAGTGTTGGTAGCACTTACTAAGGTTGGCTTATCTGCTAAGTTGGTAGCTTAGTTGATAAGAGTTTGAAGGAACTTTTTTATTTAATTACTTAAATTTTACTTGTATTATTTACATAATGCAAGTATTTTTTTTTATTTATACCTTGTTGTCAACTGTTGAAATCTCTACATTTCAACAAAAACTCACTCTTTTATATTATCGTAAAATAAAAAAAGGAATACTAATAATATTAGTATTCCTTATCTCACATAACTATTGAGTATTTAAACTCTCTCACATAATCATTATATATTATGCTCAATAATCCAATAAATACACAAAAAAATAACAAAAAAAGGATTGTTTTAAAAACAATCCTTTCACACATAATTCACTGAGTATTTAAACTCTCTCACATAATCTGTTTATTATACTATCATAGTTTGTCCATAAAGTAAAGCTATTTTATTTAATACCAACTTCACTTATAGCATTGCTTATTTTATCTAATATTCTCCCATTTACTCTGCCAAATTTACTATCGAAGTCAATCCTCTGAACACTTACTCCAATTAAATTTAAAACATTTACCCACCTAGTTTTATATGGAAATTCAAATACTCTATCTACTTTAACATACTGTTTTTTCTCTTTATTTTTAGGTGTCTGACTTGATAATGGAACTACAAAGACTTTAGCTCCACTTACTCTAATTATTATTGCAGGATGTTTTCCTCCAAACTCATCTCCAATATTAAACCCAAAATCAATCCATACAACAGTTCCTCTTTTTAATTCCTTTCCTTCTGGTATTGAAAAATTACCTTCATTATCAACTATCTCTGTTTTTGTTTTTAACCATTTTAAAAATATACTTGCCGTGTATTTTATTTCTTGCTCACTTTCACTTCTTTTATCAATAAAATCTCTTATCTGATTTTCTAAATTCTTATAATCAGCTTCTAAATCAACAACTGTAGTTTCTTTCTTACTCATTCACTTCACCCTTTCTATGTATTCAACTAATTTTACCACACCACTATTATTTAAAGTAATATCAGACCTTAATTTCGCTAAATTTATCTTTAGTGTATAACAAATGGCAATGCGTTAAAGTATTGCCATTTTAATTATATTCTACGTTTTTTAATTGTTGTTCTGCTGCTTTTTTAAATGATAGTAATAAATTTTCATCTTTATTTAATTTATCAACTACCCATGGTTGTAAGAAATACGGAAATCTAGGATTAATTAAATCTTCAACTGCGTATTGGCTGGCAGCTTTTTGAATAACCATCCAATGTTCAAGAAAAACAACAGCTCCATCATTTAATGGAAGTTCAGAAGTATTATTATCTTCCTTATATAGCATATATACTATTGTTTTTTTATACACATCTAACGAATTTAATAATTTATTTGAATTCTTTTTAAATTTAAAATTCGAATATTTCTTATATAAAAACTTATATATATTGCTTAAAATACCTATTACTAAAATAGATGTTGATACAATGAAAGTGGCTCCTATTATAAACCCCCACTTATTTTTAAATTCAATCATATATATTTTTTTTAGTAGTTCATCCGGTAAGAATAGAATTACGCCTGAAGCTAATGATATAGCAGACATAACATTTGATGGTAATTTTAAAAAATCTGTAAGATTAAAATTCATTATATTTCCCCCTTTTTCACATAATATTATAGCATTTAATTATAATGATTTCGCTAAATGTTGTTTTTGCGAAATTGCACTTTTTAACGGTTTTAAGCCATTTGTAAGTAGTAAAATCATAAAAAATTCCCATTTTTAGTTTAGTATTTGTAAATAAAATAAAAAAAAGTGAAATTTCATGTGCTTCAACACGAAATTTCACTTTTTAGTGTATTTTTTATATATTCAAAAACGGATCTGCTTCGCAGTAACTTATTTTGAATATATAAAAAAATTATAATTCTTGTTCCCACCTTTTATTTTTTATCTGATTATTGGTTTTTTGTCTTATTTTTTTATTAACAACAATTTGAGCTTCTTCTCCCAATCCCTTTTCTTTTATATATTCAAACATAGACTCATTTTGAATTTTAAGTGATTCATTTTCATTATGAAGCTTATTGTTGTTATCCCAAATTTTAATATTATCTTTTGGAACTCCATCTCTTAGCTCTTTATTTTGTCTTTTTAATTCTTTATTTTCACTAAGAAGTCTATCTATATATTGAGCTTTAGTTGTATGCTCTTTACTACTTCCTTTTTCACCTCTATCAAGCTTATAACCACTTTCATTCATTCTTTGGTTATAAATATCTTGTGCTTTAGATAACTGGCTCTTGCCATTTATATATTGCCTTCTACTAATGCTCCATACATCTTTATTTTGCTTTTTATTATAGGTCTTAACTAAAGGAACTGCTACAACATGTAAATGTGGTGTCTTTTCGTCCATATGAACTATTGCATGAAGTATATTCCTTCTTTCTATTCCTAAATCCTTGGTAACGAAGTCCAAGGACTTCTCTGCCCATTTCTTAATATCGTTTCTATTCAAGCCATCAAAGAACTCATTATCGCTAGTAAAAACCATCTCAAACGCTACATCATTTTTAGAACTATTAATATGCTGATTAAAAGTCTTAATTCTATCAGCTCTCATTGTTTTCATACGTTCCGTATGCTCTTGCTTCATTGAAGCTACTATATCATTAAATTTAGAATTATAATTATTACATTCGATTAATATAATATTATCTTTGCTCTTTGAAGTATCTATATCTTGATTAGTATGACTAACCCTATCTTTATTGTGTTTACTTATCCCTACTAAATCACCAGTAGTTTTAATTCCTTGTATCCTAAATACAGAGTAACTCACCTTATCACCTCTCATTTATGCTTATAATTTAATGTTAGTTTAAGTATAAGTATCTGTCAAGATGATAACTCACTAGCACAATGACGTACCATCATTGAACGTTCGCCCTTCGGGATAGGGCTTTGCCCTCGCTATTGCTCAGCCAGTCGAGATTGCTCGACACCAAAAAGGGTCAAGACCCTTTACCCATTATCGCTAGGAACTAGCCAAGAAGATGAACCTTTCTGGTTTAACTTCGTTGAAAGAGCGTAACAGCTTCCACTCCACCTTGATTCCATTTCTGCTTTTATATAAATAGCTTTATTACCGCTACAACAGTATTAATTATTGTACAAAAAATAAGTATTTTATCTTTTTTACTCATAATTAGTCCTCCAAATGTTAATTGTCTATCCTAATATTACTTAGAGATATTTCCTTATACACATTTGACAGGAGAAATATAATTATTTTTATGCACTATAAAAGAAGATAGAAGCATTAGGCTTCTATCTTCTTTTTCTCAACCATTCATTACATTTTGATTCAAAGCTTTGTTGGTCTGGGAAAATAATTCCCATTCCAACCTCAATACAATCTTCACATTCGCCAGTTAATTCATTATCAACATTAATATGCCCAAAGTTATAGTTGTACTCAAATATATAACCATTTTTAATTAATTTAAATTCCTTATTATTCATATAACCACCTCATGTCATATTTGATATATTACCTTAATTACTTATCATATTCTCCTTTAAGAACTCTTCCTATAGTAAACTTACTCCACTTAGTTTTTTCTTCAATAGCTCTATAACTTAAACCAGAAGCTCTAAGCTCTTTTATCTCTTGAACTTGTTTATCACTAATTTCCCTGCTTCTAGTTTGAAGTGTAATTTTCTCTTTAGCATCTTCCAATTCTAATTTTAAACGTTCTATTTCTTTTTCATACTTTATTTTAATTTTCTCTATTCCAAGCTCACTATGTTCATTTTTTAATTTTTGCACTTCATCTTGAAGCTTTTTATTTTCTGAAAGCAAATTTTGATTTTGAGACATATAATCAATTAAATCTTTTTCTGTATCTCTTAAAACCTTTTTTAAATCTTTTATTTCTTTTTCTAACTCTTTTTCACCATTCATAAAATCACCTAGTCATTATTAGTTATATTACTTTAATGACATAATAATATTTATTTTAAAACTTGTCAATATTTCATTAAACAAAAATTTTATTTAAAATAATGTTGAAAAAGTCGTTAAAATCGTTTATACTTGTTATATGTTGATAAAATAGTTTATTGGAAGTAGGTCGATATTTATGAAATGTGTAGCTTTAAAAATTCAGAATGGAATTACATATTCTGGTGCTGATATTATCAATACTCATTTTAAAAAAGAAAAGGAGGTTGGGCAAACATATTACAGTACAAATGTTCCATTCGATTCAAGAAGGGAAATGGAAAAAGTTTTATTTTTCTTCATTCATCAAGGAATACCTCGTTATGTTTTAGCTGATATTATAAAATCTGAATTTAATAAAACTCCTTTCACTCCAGATGATAGTTGTAAATACTCTCCAACACAATATCATAATATAGATAAAAAAAGTTGGTTTTTAATCAAAAACATGAAAGAAGTTTATCAAGATTTCCTTGATGATTGCTTTGTAGAATACACTAATGGAACTTCTGAAAAATTACTAGATGTTATTAACTCTCAGAGTAGATTAAATAGGGTTTACTTTAATAAATATTCCCTATCTGTAGATGATGAAAATATTTTAATCAAATAATAAAGCAAGTCCATCTGGACTTGCTTTATTAATCACCCGAGCTTTACGATAATCATAGCCTAAGCATATATCTTTTCAGTAGCAGTAGCTCGGTTGCTACACCCTTTTTTAAACTGCCATTGAGTGGAGCAGTACCCATTTGTATCTCGCTATAGGGTTAGCGACCAATAAATTTAATTTTATTATATCATAATAAAAAAAACTTTAATCTAATATTTGAACTTATAAATAATTATTTATATAATCTTCTAATGCTTTATTAACTATAGCTGATATATTGACCTTATCCCTAGAAGCTCTATCCTTAATAGCTTCATATAATCCAGTATCTATCCTTAAACTTCTAACCTCATTACTTCCACTTTTTAAATGTGTAATATTACTTGTAGTATCAGTCGGTATCAGCTTCAATATCTTATCTATATTAGCTAATAATAGATTTAATTTATCCATATCTAAATCACTATTACAAATAATATTACTTTGCTTATTAACTTTATTAATTTTCTTCGTATTATTGGTAATATTACTTGTAATACTATCTTCCATGTAATACTGATTATCTATTTTTTTATATCCAATTCTTAATAATCTCTTGTGTATTACTCTCTCATTAACTCCAAACTCTTCAAGCTCTATATTATTCATTGGTCGTCCAGTTCCTAATTCCCTATTTATAAACCCTACTATCTCATCTATATTATTCTTATCCCAATCCATATAACTCTCTCCCATAATCTTACTATATTATTACTGTAATATTACCACTTATTTACAATATAATAAAGTATAATATTTTTAAATCATTACTTATAGGGGCTTTGCCCCTCTGCTCCAAAGGAGCATTCACCCCACTACCAACTGAAAGTTTATTTTAAATTTCAAGAAAAAACTTGCAATTTAGTGCCAAAGGCTTAGAATACGAAGGCACTGAGGGAGCGAAATTGGACGCAGTTATTCCCTTACTAATAGACACAAAATATATTATGACTATCAGTAAGGAAATAACTACATCTATTTAACGAATACGAAGTATACCTCGGTCGCTTCACCATCTGCACCTTATCTGTTACGTGTATTTACACCCACAAGCTTTCTACATTACGGTTCTATCCTAATGCTTAATAAAATATCTGCTCATGGTTCCCGAGCACCTATGCTCCTAGAACTCCCACACCTGACCTTTACGTTGTCACCACGCTCAATCCCGTACACCTAAAGATAAGGACTAGGTATATCGTACGGAGGTTCAATCTCTGCATTGGCTGAACTCACCTTTCTTCTTCTTTTGAGTGGTTGTATGGCTTGTCCCACTGCACATCATATAGGTGATATGCAACCTATTAAAAATAATAAAAAAAGCCTTTTAGTAAGGTTTTCCATACTAAAAGGCTTGAAATTCTATCTTCTATCGGTTATTATATTCATATAAATTGAATACAATATTTTTGTAGAAGTTCTTATCATAACGGCTTTTTAAGTATTGGCGTACTTACTAAGTTTGGCTTATAAAATACTTTGGCGAGTGTTTTATAAGAGTTTGAAGGAACTTTTTTTATTTAATTATTAATTAAATTTTACTTGTATTATTTACATAATGCAAGTTTTTTTTTATTTTGACCCTTGTTGTCAATCATTTAATATAGCCATTTTACTTTTGAAATCAACTAAATTTGTTATACTAAAATACTCCAAGTGCTTATAATAAAAATAAAGGAGCAGTTTCATTACTGCTCCTTTATTGTTGAGAAAACTCCTAAATAGCATTTAGGAGACATTTTCGTTGTCAGTTGATACCTTATAGTATCATACTATAGTATACTCAAATATTTTATTTTGATACATAAAAAACACAATTTCTTAGCATAGCATACTTAGAAATTGTGTTTAGTTGAACGTGTTCTAATCTAACTGGAACTTCATAATATCCTAGTGTCTTTTCCTTTTCAATCCCTTTAACTATTTGTTTTACAGTATAAATTATAACTTCATTTCCATCTCTTATAATTTTCTTTTCTTTAATTGCTTCTTGATGTGTAGTTATTGGTGCAATTATTGTTGTTTTTGATGAAGAATTCCCTTTATCATTTTGTAATATTAATACTGGTCTTTTATCTCTTTCTAAAAGTTTTTCATTCCAAGAATCACTTGAAAGAAACCTAGAAATACTAGTTCGATGCCTTGCTGTAGCAAGCTCCGCTATGTCGGAAATTTTACCATTAAACCCTTTTGATATCATTGCATTCATAATACTTTCTAAGTGTTTTAACTGTGGCTTAGTTAAATATAAATCAAAATTTAATTTGTATAATGATAATTTATCTTATATAATTATATTCTGAAACATTTATGTATGGCTCCTCACTGTCATTGTTGTGTTGCAACTCAATTATAGCAAGGATTTATCATAAATGTTTTTTTATTTTATTGATTTATAAAATTATTCAAGTGTTTTTGCACTATTATAGGTAGCATATATTAAATATTTAATATATATTAAATATGGAGTAATATACCACACTATATTATATGGCATTATTTGATATTACAAGAGAAAGATTTGATAAGGTTATAGATTTATATTTTAATTGGAAAAAATTAAATGCAGGTATAAAGGAGGATTTTACAAGAGGGGTTAACCTTCCAGAAGCAATAACAGAACCAATTTGTTGTTATGTAAATGGATATAAACATAGCCTTGGTGGCGGTTCTGAGGATGCAATGGATACAGTTACTAATCAGAAAATTCAAATTAAAGCAAGTAGTAATTTTAACAACGATTTAACTAGTTTTGGTCCCGAAAGTGAATTTGATGAATTACATTTTGTTAGATTAAACCAAGAAGAAGATAAAATGTATTTATATAATATTCCAGTAGATGAACTAGAAAATGTTAAGGTGAATGCTAATGAAACATTTAAGGAACAACAACAACAAGGTAGAAGGCCAAGATTTTCAATCATTAATAAATATATAGTTGAAGATGATATACAGCCATATGCAATAGTGGATCTACAAACTAAGGATATTGAAAGATTATAATAAAATAAAGTAAAGGGGGATGTGTGGTATATTACTACATATTTCTCTTTACTTATTTGCGGCATGCCGCTAAAATATAAGTATAATTTTTTTGGAGGTAACTAATGAGTAATAAATATAAAGCAATATCTCTATTTGCAGGGGTTGGAGGAATATGTTTAGGCTTTATGAAAAACGGTGTAGATATTGTTTTTGCTAATGATGTGGATAAACATGCATGCCAAACATATAGAGAAAATTTTAAACATGGAATAGTAGAAGGTCCAATTGAAAAAATAAAAGTGGAAGATATACCTGATGCAGATTTTGTTTTATTTGGATTTCCATGTACGTCTTTTTCAATTGCAGGATATCAACGAGGTTTTGAAGATAAAAAATCTGGGCACTTATTTTTTGAAGCATTAAGAATTATAAAGGCTAAACAACCAAGAGCATTTTTACTAGAAAATGTTAAAAATTTAGTCTCCCATGATAAAGGAAATACATTCAAAGTAATTAAAGAATCTTTAGAAGATGCAGGATATCATTTTAGATATAAGGTTATAAATAGTATGGAATATGGTAACATACCACAAAATAGAGAACGTATATATCTTGTTGGATTTAAAAATAAAGAAGAATGTGATAGATTTTATTTTCCAGATCCAATAGATTTAGTTACAACTGTATCAGATATTATTAAACCTAATGAAAAGAAAGATGAAAAATATTATTATGAGAATAGTAAATATTATAAAATGCTAAAAGAAGTTGTGGTAAATAAGGATACAGTATATCAATTAAGAAGAGTATATGTAAGAGAAAATAAAAAGAATGTTTGTCCTACATTAACTGCTAATATGGGAACTGGTGGGCATAATGTTCCTTTAATTCTAGATGATTTTGGAATAAGAAAACTTACTCCAAAGGAATGTTTTATGTTACAAGGTTTTCCTAAAGAGTATAAATTACCAGAAAAAATGGCTAATGGACATTTATATAAACAAGCAGGAAATAGTGTTACTGTTACTGTAATAGATAGAATTGCAAAAAATATGATAAAAGCAATTGAAAATAAATAATCAATAAAAAGCCAATGATCTATACTGACCATTGGCTTTATTTCTTTTCGTTAAAAATCCC
>OGJP01000673.1_pt1 | contig 12790 bp, 10 predicted proteins | sample 1572311 | NCBI WGS metagenome assembly OGJP01 (sample SAMEA2582093, study PRJEB24529) | metagenome | biome: Human gut stool | place: China | collected 2011
TTCTGAAAAAGATGCGCGAAGATATTGACGTCCAAATCGCTGACGAAAAAGAAAAACAGGAGCAGCTTGCGGTGGAAACCGAACTGTAGGTTTGGAGTGTCTGTGTATGAAACGAAAATTCCCAAAGATTTTGGATGTCGCTATTCATTCCATAAATCTTATTCTTATCAATTATGCGCTATCGAATATGATGGCTTTTTTTCGGAGCAGCCTCCTTTACATTTTGTTTTTCACCTCTGAAATGTGGGTCTTTGTCCAATACCGAAAAAATATTGAAGAATTGAGCGACAGTAAAGCTCTTGCAAATCTTCTGCTGATAATCTGTGTTGCTATCGAAATCGGGCTTTTGTATTTCTTTGGGATTGTTTCTGGCGAACTGATTCCATTTAAGATCAAGTGGTGAAATCAAATCTTTTAGTGTACTATTGATTAGGAGACGCTGATATGAAATGTCCTATTTGTGGAGAAGAAATGCTTGCGGGAGGATTGATTTCCGCTGGTATCTCAGTTGGGTGGGTTCCAAAAGACGAGTTTGATAAAAAAGGACTTAGAAGAATTTCCTATCAGGAATGGCACAGTATTGGCAATTCCAGCATTTTATTAGGACAGACAAAGATACCAAACGCTTTTCTATGCAAAAAATACAATAAAGTCATTGGCGTGTTTGATGTTCGCAAAACATTTTCTCATTATGAAGCTGTAACTTTATAGATTAAGGAGATGAATTCTCATGAGTTATGGATGGGCAACTGTTTTCACTTTAGCGGCATGGTTTGCAGGGCTTGTGATTGATGTAAATGTGCGGGTCGGCGACCTCGGTTTACGAACCGTGCTTCCCGTCATCGTGATGGGGTGCTGCGTTATGAAGTACATAAAGGACAATAGCAAATAATCTTATCTCAATACACTTTCCAGCGGGCAACCCCAAAATGGTTGCCCGCTATTTTTATACCCTAAAATCTAAAAAAGGAGGCAAAAATGCCAAGCAAAACCGAAGAATATCTCGCCCTTGCCCAGCGCACGGCCAACGGCCTGACCCGGTATTGGGAAAGCTGGACGGACTACCTGACCACCGCATCCCGGCTGTACAAGTACCCTTTTGCCGACCAGCTCATGATCTACGCCCAGCGCCCGGATGCCACCGCCTGCGCCGACTTCGACATCTGGAACAATCGGATGAACCGCTATGTGCGCCGAGGTGCCAAGGGCATCGCTCTGCTGGACGAATCCAGCGGCTTCCCCCGGCTGCACTACGTCTTTGACGTAAGCGACACCGGGGTGCGCCGCAATTCCCGTGACCCGGAGGTGTGGCAGCTCGGTCCCGATTTGGTGCAGCCGGTTTCGGAAATGTTGAGCAAGACCTACGGCATCAGCGGCGAGCGTGTCAGCCAGCAGCTTGCGGATGTTGCGGGGAAACTGGTGGCGGATTACTGGGACAACAACGGCGGGGACATTCGTGCCATCGTTGACGGTTCGCTCTTGATGGATTATGATGAAGCCGGGGTGGAGATGCAGTTCAAGTCTGCCGCCGCCATCAGCGTCACCTACACGCTGCTGGAACGCTGCGGCATTGAGCCTGCCGGGTGGTTCGACAAGGACGATTTTCAGGCAATCTACAATTTTTCCACCCCGGATAGTGTCTACGCCCTCGGCGCAGCCGTCAGCGACATGAGCCGGGAGGTGCTGCGTAACATCGAGCGCACCGTAAAAACCACCATTCGTCGCAGAAACAACGAAAGGAGCCAATATGAATACGAACAGCAGGAACGTGACCTACTCGACCATCGGGGACTACCAGCTCCCGAACCTGACCCTGAACCAGCCCCGGAAACCGCTGGGCAAGTACGGCAGGCTGCGCCGGACCTACCTGAAGGAGCAGCACCCGGTGCTGTACCACACCATGCTGATGAACGGGAGCCTGTATCCGCACCTGATGGAGGTGGAGCAGACGGCAGAGAGCCGGATGCGGCAGACCATGGCGCAGCTTCTGAAGCAGACCCCGGCCCCGGACAAAGCGCAGAACCAACTGATGTGGGTGCAGCACATGAACAGTCTGAAAGCGCAGGCAGAGGAACTGGTGATGACGGAGCTGATCTACAGCTAAGTTTTCTGGATGCCGTCCTCCCCACCGAAGCCCAGCAAATTGAGAAGATTGACCGAGCGGAGAGCGAGAAATCGTCCTCCGCTTTTGTTTTGTCGCAGGCAGAAATTGAGAACGAACTGCGTAAGCATGGTTCTGGGTTTGCAGGTAGCAAGCAGCGCATTATGGCACTGTACCAGACCCAGCCTGACCGAAAACTCCGTGCCAAGGCGTTGGCAAAGGAGTACGGCATCGGTGGGCACTCCCACGATTATCTGGATGGCAGCAGCGGCTTTGTGAACCACGACTGGAAGGGACTGGAATTTGATCATTACCCCGACCACCAGAAAATCACCCTGAAATGGGCGCAGGTGGAAAAGTATATCGACCTGATGATCCAGTCCGACCGCTACCTGACGGATGAAGAAAAGGAGCAGTGTACCACTGTACAGGAAGAAAACGGCTACAAAGTCGGTGACGATGTAATGGTTGATTTGCCCACTGGAACCATCGAGGGCACCATTGGCTATATCGGCGAAACGGATGTTCGCATCGACACCAGCGCACACGGACAGTCGTGGGATAACGAAGTTATCAACAAACGACAATTCGAGGACGGTCTGCGGCAGAATGAACCTAGCCAGCGTGTGGATGAAATGCTGGAGCAGGCAGAAACCATCTACAAGGAATCCGAGGTGCCGGAATATGAGCGTTTTTCTGTCCGCGAAGTGGTCGGAGGTACGTCCCAGCTTTTTGCTATCTGGGATGATCTCAATGAGGGCTACTATGCAAATGACAACGGAATGGCGCAATTTCCAGACAAGGAGCAGGCCGAATCCTATTGCACCGCTTTGAAAAAAGAGACGGATGAACGAACCGCCGCCGATTGGCTTGCAGTGGAAAAGGCAAAGTTTTTGGCGGAAAATGAACCTATTCTCGCTCTCCCAAAAGAGCGTGATTACCGTGTGGGCGATACAATCCGTCTGGACGGTAAGGATTTTACGGTCGAAACTGTCGGAACTCTGAACATCCAGCTTCGTGACCCGGATGAGGTCTATCCGGTTGCCCGCTCGGAAAGCAAGGAAAATCTGGAACGGCTGCTGCGCCAGCCGGGCAACATCCATCTGCACAACCTGACGGTCAATCTCACTCCTGCGCCGGAGCCTGCCGGGAATTTCTGCATCACGGATGACCATCTGGGCGAGGGCGGCGCAAAACAGAAATATGCCCGGAACATTGAAGCCATCCGCACCCTGTTCAAGCTGGAACAGGAGCATCGTGATGCCACCGCCGAGGAACAGCAGGTGCTTTCCCGGTATGTGGGCTGGGGCGGTCTGGCGGATGCCTTTGACCCCGGCAAAAACAGTTGGGCAAAAGAGTACGTCGAACTGAAAGGGCTGCTTTCCGAGGATGAGTACGCTGCTGCCCGTTCCAGCACCCTGAATGCCCACTACACCAGCCCCGCCGTTATCCGTGGCATCTACGATGCCGTGGAGCGCATGGGTTTCCGGTCTGGCAACATCTTGGAGCCGTCCATGGGTGTGGGCAACTTCTTCGGAATGCTGCCGGACACCATGCAGGATAGCCGTCTGTACGGCGTGGAACTGGATTCCATCACCGGGCGCATCGCCAAAAAGCTGTACCCACAGGCAGACATTACCGTTGCCGGCTTTGAAACCACCGACCGCCGTGATTTCTACGATCTGGCGGTGGGCAACGTGCCCTTCGGCAACTACAAGGCCAACGACAAGGCGTACAACAAGTTGGGATTCAGCATCCACAACTACTTTTTTGCCAAGGCCATCGACCAAGTGCGTCCGGGCGGCGTGGTGGCGTTCGTCACCAGCCGCTACACCATGGACAGCAAGGACAGCACCGCCCGCAAGCACATGGCAGAACGTGCCGATCTACTGGGGGCTATCCGTCTGCCGAATAATGCGTTCCGTGCCAACGCTGGCACAGATGTTGTCAGTGATATTATCTTTTTGCAGAAGCGTGACCGCCCTGCGGACATCGAACCTGCATGGGTGCAGCTCGGTAAGACCGAAGATGGCTTTGCCATCAACCAGTATTTCATAGACCACCCGGAGATGGTTCTGGGCGTACTCTCCACCGAAAGCACCCAGTATGGACGAGAGGAATTGACCGTTGCTCCCATCGAGGGTGCAAATCTTGCAGACCAGCTTGCAGAAGCGGTGCAGCATATTGAGGGGCAATACACCGAAGTTGAGGTAGAAACACCAGATATTGCGGATGCCGAAAACGAGAAGCATATTCTCCCGGCTGACCCGGATGTGAAAAACTTCTCCTACACGGTGGTGGACGGTGAGGTGTTCTACCGGGAAAACTCCGTGATGACGCAGGTGGAACTTTCCGACACCGCCAAGGGGCGTGTCACCGGCATGGTGGAACTGCGGCAGATCGTCAATGACCTGATTGACCAGCAGTTGAACGACTACCCGGACGAGGATATCAAGGCAACACAGGAGCGTTTGAACGCCGCCTACGATGCCTTTACCGCCAAATATGGCTTGCTGAACGACCGCAGAAACGGGCGGTTGTTTGAACAGGATTCCTCGTATTATCTGCTGTGTTCGCTGGAAAATCTGGACGAGCAGGGGCAGCTCAAATCCAAGGCGGCGATGTTTACGAAGCGCACCATTCGCCCGGAGCGCACCGTCACCAGTGTGGACACCCCCAGCGAGGCGTTGGCGGTGTCCATCGGGGAGCATGGCAAAGTAGACTTGCCCTATATGGCAGAACTGCTGGGCACTCCCGGTGAGTACGGGCGCATCACCACCGAACTTTCCGGTGTGATCTTCAAAGACCCTGCCGCCGACCCCACCAACCCGGAAGCAGGCTGGCAGATGGCAGACGAGTACCTGTCCGGCGATGTCCGGGCAAAGCTGCGGATGGCACAGTTTGCCGCCGAAACGAACCCGGAGTTTGCCGTCAATGTGGATGCGCTGACCAAGGCGCAGCCCAGAGAACTGGAAGCCTCTGAAATTGATGTGCGCTTGGGTGCAACGTGGCTCGACCCAGATATTATCCAGAAGTTTATGACCGAAACCTTCCAGATCCCCTACTATCTGCGCCGGGCGGTGAATGTGCGCTACTCGCCCTACACTGCCGAGTGGCGTGTGGAGGGCAAGACTGCCACCGGGCGGGGCGATATTATCTCCTCCGAGACCTACGGCACATCCCGTGCCAACGCCTATAAGATTCTGGAGGAGACTCTGAACCTGAAAGATGTCCGCATCTACGACACCATTGAGGATGCCGAGGGCAAGCCAAAACGTGTGCTGAACAAGCGGGAAACAATGCTGGCACAGCAGAAACAGCAGGTCATCAAGGACGCTTTCGCCAACTGGGTCTGGCAGGACCCTCAGCGGCGCATTGCGCTGGTAAAACAGTACAATGAGTTGTTCAACAGCACCAGACCCCGTGAGTATGACGGTTCCCACATTCACTTTGTTGGCATGAACCCGGAAATCACCCTCCGGGAGCACCAGCGCAACGCCATTGCTCATGTGCTTTATGGCGGTAATACGCTGCTTGCACACGAAGTCGGCGCAGGCAAAACCTACGAAATGGCAGCGTCTGCTATGGAAGCAAAACGCCTTGGTTTGTGCCAGAAATCGTTGTTCGTAGTGCCCAATCACCTGACGGAGCAATGGGCTTCGGAGTTTCTGAACCTCTACCCCAACGCCAAACTTTTGGTGGCACGGCGCAAGGACTTTGAAACTGCCAACCGCAAAAAATTCTGTGCCCGCATCGCCACCGGCGACTACGATGCCGTCATCATCGGGCATAGCCAGTTTGAGCGCATCCCGCTGTCCTTTGAGCGGCAGGAGCGTATCATTCAGGAACAAATTTATGAAACGCTTGCCGCCATCAATGAGCTGAAAGTCCACGCAGGCGAGAATTTCTCCATCAAGCAGATGGAAAAGACCCGGAAAACGCTGGAAACCAAGCTGGAAAAACTGCGCTCCGATGAGCGCAAGGATGATGTGATCACCTTTGAACAACTGGGCGTTGACAGGCTTTTTGTGGACGAAAGCCATTTCTACAAGAACCTCTTTTTGACCACAAAAATGCGGAATGTCGCAGGATTATCCACCAGCGAAGCGCAAAAATCCAGCGATATGTTCGGTAAGTGCAGATACTTGGACGAGATCACCGGCGGGCGTGGCGTGGTGTTCGCCACGGGAACGCCCGTGAGCAATTCCATGACCGAACTGTATACGGTCATGCGGTATTTGCAGTACAGCACCTTGCAGCAGAAAAAGCTGACCCACTTCGACTGCTGGGCATCCACTTTTGGAGAGACCACCACTGCAATCGAGCTTGCGCCGGAAGGTACAGGATATCGGGCGAGAACGAGATTTGCCAAGTTCTTCAACCTCCCGGAACTGATGTCCATGTTCAAGGAGGTTGCGGACATTAAAACATCCGACCAGCTCCATCTGCCTGTGCCCGAAGCGAAGTTTGAAACCGTGGTGGCAAAGCCCTCGGAAATTCAGAAGGAAATGGTGCAGGAACTGAGCAAACGTGCGGCAGAAATCCACTCCGGTGCAGTAGATGCCTCCGTGGACAATATGCTCTGCGTCACAAACGACGGCAGAAAGATCGGCTTGGATGTGCGCCTGATGAACCCCATGCTGCCCGATGACCCTAACAGCAAGCTGAACGTCTGTGTGCAGAACGTGCTGAAAATTTGGGAGGAGGGCAAAGACCAGAAGCTGACCCAACTTTTGTTCTGTGACCTCTCCACACCGAAAAACGATGGCAATTTCAATGTCTACGATGACATTCGCAAAAAGCTGATCGCCGCCGGCGTGCCGGAAAACGAGATCGAGTTTATCCACAACGCCGACACCGAAGCAAAAAAGGCGGCGCTGTTCTCGAAAGTGCGCTCCGGCGATGTGCGCGTCCTGCTGGGCAGCACGGCAAAAATGGGCGCAGGAACCAATGTGCAGCAGCGTCTTGTGGCGGTGCATCACTTGGATGTTGGCTGGAAGCCCAGTGATATGACCCAGCGCAACGGACGCATCATCCGGCAGGGCAATATGAATAAGGAAGTCAAGGTGTTCAATTACGTCACGGAAGGGACATTTGACAGTTATTTGTTCCAAACCTTGGAAAATAAGCAGCGATTTATCAGCCAAATTATGACTTCCAAATCCCCTGTGCGCTCCTGCGAGGATGTAGACGAACAGGCACTTTCCTATGCGGAGATCAAGGCACTGTGCGCTGGAAATCCGCTCATTAAGGAGAAGATGGATTTGGATGTGCAGGTCGCAAAGCTGAAAGTGCTGAAAGCCGACCATCAGAGCCAGAAGTTCCGTTTGGAAGATAAGCTGTTGACGAAGTTCCCGGCAGAGATTCAGGAGCAGACTGCAAAAATTGCAGCTCTGAAATCGGATGCCGAAGTTGCTGCCGCCCACCCGCAGGGCAAGGAAGAGTTCTGCGGCATGACCATCAAGGGCGTGACCTACGATGAGAAAAAAACCGCCGGTGAGCGTCTGGTGCTTGCCTGTTCCGAACTGCCCAACGCTGAGGAAAAAGTGATCGGCAGTTACCGGGGCTTTGAGCTTTCTCTGCGGTTCGATGCTTTCCGCACGGAGTATCAGGCACTTTTGAAAGGGCAGCGGAAGTATACGGTGCCTTTGGGCACCGACCCGCTGGGCAACATCATCCGTCTGGATAATTCGCTGAACAACTTCCCGGAGCGCATCACCGCTGCCGAAAACGAGCTGGACACCCTGCATCAGCAGCAGGCAGCGGCACAAATCGAGGTGGAAAAGCCCTTCCCGCAGGAGGAAGAATTGGCGGAAAAGTCCGCACGGCTTGCAGAGCTGAACGCCCAGTTGGATGTGGACGAAAAGAGCCATGGGCCGGAACAGGACGAGGAAGAACAGGAGGATGCCCCTCGCCGCCCCTCGGTACTGGCGGCACTGGAAGAAAAGTCGGACAAGCCGGAGCCTGTGAAGCCCTTCCGCAGTTACTACGACAAGGATGGTGATGCCCGGTGAAAGAAAAGCGGGATGAAATCATCATCCTGAGAACCACAAAGACCGAGAAGAACCGCATCTATGAGAAAATGCTGGGCATGGGTATCCGCAGCCTGAGTGCCTATATCCGCAAGATGGCACTGGATGGCTACTGCCTGAATCTTGACCTGCCGCAACTGCGGCGCATGGCGTATCTCTTGCAGATGTACAGCAACAATCTGAACCAGTACGCCAAAGCCGCCAATGAAAATGGTCGGGTCTATGCCGCCGACATAGAGGACCTGCGGCAACGGCTGGATGAGCTGATCGACATTGGTCGGCAGATTCTTTCCCGGCTGGCAGAACTCTAAGATTTTTCCCCGCAGTTGGTGGACTGCGGGGCTACATAAGAGTTGACATCCTTGCAACGCAGTGGTTGCTACCTTTATAATAAGGGCGAAAGAAAGGCAGGTGCTGGATATGAGGTTCGTTTTTAAGATGATCGTTTTTCCGTTTTGGCTGATTACGGCTTTCCTTGCGCTGATGCTGAAATGGACGTTGAACCTGTCGGCGTTTGTGCTGGCGCTGCCCATGCTGTATATTTTCGGCTGCGGTCTTTATACGCTGTACTGCCGGGAGTGGTTACAGTTTTTGATCTTGCTGGTGGCAGAGTTTGGCTGCTTTGTGTTGATTTTTATGGGCACTTTGATCGCAGATGCAGCAGAACGTTTTAGTGGCTGGGTTGCCGGATTGTGATATTTTTATCTTGATGCCGCCGATGTGCGGCATTTTCTTTTTGTAACAGGGGGTGATGACCACTGGCAGCGACACGGTTGATCCCTATGCGGAAAAACAAGGGCAAGTCCATCGGGGCGTGTCTGCACAATCACACCAGCTATGTCCAAAACCCGGACAAGACCGAGCAGGGCGAGCTGGTAAGCAGCTATCAGTGCAGCCCGTTGACCGTGGATGAAGAATTTCTGCTGACAAAACGGCTGTACGAGCAGACCACTGGGCGCAGTCAGAAAAGTGATGTGATCGCCTATCAGGTGCGACAGTCTTTCAAGCCGGGGGAGGTCACGCCGGAGGAAGCTAACCGCATCGGCTACGAATTTGCTGAGCGTTTTTTGAAGGGCAAGCACGCTTTTATCGTTGCTACCCACACCGACCGGGCGCACATCCACAACCACATTGTTTTCAACTCTACGGCACTGGATGGTCGAAAAAAGTTCCGCAACTTTTGGCTCTCCACCTTTGCGGTGCAGCGGTTGAGCGATCTGATCTGCTTGGAGCACCAGCTCTCCACCATCGAGTACAAGCCTTATCGGGAACGACAGAAGCGCATCGTCTACCCACCCAAAGAAAGCAACCGTGACCGCCTGTGTGGAATTATTGACACCATCCTTGCAGAAAAGCCGAAGGACTTTGAAGTTTTTCTGCAAAAGCTGGAGCAGCAGGGATATGAGGTGAAGCATGGCAAGTACACGTCGGTGAAGGGCAAGGGGCAGAAACGCTTTATCCGGTTCCGCACACTGGGCACAGGCTATGGCGAGGACGAGATCAAGGCGGTGCTGGAGGGCAAGGCAAAACACCACCCCTATCAAAAGCAGCCACCGCAGGAGCAACCGTTCCAGCTTCTGGTGGATATTCCGCAGAAAATGGCGGCAGGCAAAAGTGTCGGCTACAAAAAGTGGGCAACCAAGTTCAACCTAAAGGAGATGTCCAAGACCCTGCTGTTTTTACAGGAGCAGAAGATCAGCAGTGCAGAGGAACTGCGGGAACGTGCAGCGGCGGCAACCGAACGCTATCATGTCATGGGCGATTCCATCAAGGCAGCGGAAGCACGGTTGACGGAAATTGCCGTCCTGAAAACCCACATCATCAACTATGCCAAGACTCACCCAGTCTATGATGCCTACCGCAAGTCGGGGTACAGTAAAAAGTATCTGGAAGCCCACCGGGAGGAGATCACTCTGCACAAGGCGGCGAAAGCGGCCTTTGACGAAGCCGGGCTGCAAAAATTGCCGAAGGTCAAGGAGTTGGATGCGGAGTTCGCAGAACTGCTAACAAAAAAGAAAGCTGCCTACCCGGACTACCGCAAGGCACGAAATGAGATGCAAGAACTGGTTCGGGCGCAGAAAAACGTAGAACGATTTTTTGCGGAAGAAAAGGAAACCACCGAAAAAACACCGACCCGATAAACGAATACCGCCGAGGAGCTTTCCCAGTTGGGAGGCATCCTCGGCGGCATTTTTTAGTTTATGTAGCAGCGGTCTTGTTTTACGAGCCAATCTTCACACAGCCGCTGAGCTTCGGCCTTTGTGCAGCAGGTGCAGTTGAAAAGTTTGCCACGGATGGAGCAGTAAGTGTAGTGTACTTTCGGGACACCATTAGCATCTCGAAAATCAACGTAGCGTTCCTCACCGGGCAGCAGATAAATCGTATCCACGTTCAATAGCTCCTTTTCACTTTGTTCGTGTGCAAACCGCACAACACGCAACGTCTGCTATTATAACATGAACCATCAAATTCTTCTATTGACCCTTGCGCCAAAAAGGTACAGGCTTTTTCGTAGGATGTGACGATTGACATCCTCAAAAGCATCCCGCAGGGAGGCGTAGCCTGCATTGAAAAATGCAGATCAAAGGGGTTTGGGGCACTCCCCAACAAGCGTTTTGCAACGCAAAAGTCGCCGTTGTATATACGACGGCATTGCTTGCCACAACAATGCGTCCTTTTTGTCCGCAATTTGTAATTTTCAGATTGGAGAAAAACGCCATGGCAAAGACGAAGGCTGAAGAAAAAGCTCTCAATCTTGATTAGATTTTGTTTAACTGCCGGGATTATCTGCGCGCTGCGCGCAACTCCGGCTCGTTCTTTGAAAAGCGTGATATCCCCCGCAGTACAGCCCCGAAGTTCTCAAAAAGGTCATGGAACAGGTAGAGAACTTTGAGGAGAACAATTAAGCATTTTCTCGTTTTAACGTGGGATTAGATTGCTGTAGACCTTAATGATCTATGATTACTCTCATCAATTCGTTTTCACATAGAAGGGTTACTTCCTTCGATGACTCCGATGTAAACATATCAACCATTTTATTTGTATAGGAGGCTACATCAAATCCCTCTATCGGCATAAAGTAAGTTTCCAGATTTTCTACACTTGTTAGCCGATCTACACGGAAGTGAGCAATTTTCTGATGCTTCAGAGAAAATCCAATCAAATAGTAATGGTCATTTTTCCATTCAAGCGCATAAGGATTTACGACATAATAATATCCATCATGCTTTAAGATTTTCTTTTTTTCTTGAGTATATTCATAGTATTGGAACCGAATTTGCTGATGGTTTCCAATCGCTGTTTGGATATTGTCAATGATGTAGTAAACCTTTTCATTATGCGGTTTGACACGGCTGGATAAAGCAGCAAATTTTTGAAGCTGCTTTGCCTGATGTAGACTGGTCAGACGGCATAATTTCTGCACCAGCTCCTCAGACTTCTTGGCAGAAATGATTTTCGAGGATGCTACTGCGTCTGTCAGCATTTTCAGTTCTGGATACTCAAACAGGCGGTTTCCCATAAAATATTGGTTTTGGGTACTCTTAACCACCACAATATCAATCCCCGCATCGATCAGCGCATTGGTATCTGCGTAAACAGTCTGCCGCACTGCCTGAATTCCTTTTCCATTCAGATGGGCAATGATGTCAGATACTGTGGCGGGATGGTTTTCATCGGTCCGCTCATAGAGAAACCGGAGTAATTCCAGTATCCGCATATTTGTTGAATTCTGCATACTTCACCTCCTCGATTCTTAAAATGGCCTACTTTGTATGGTGTCCAGCCCCAAAGACCAGAAGCAGGGCGACAGCACAGAGAAGCAGGCCGATCCAATTTCGATCTATAATCAGCTTAATCACCGCCACAAGCAGAAGTCCGCCTACCAGGAGCACAACGCCATTCATTCAGCGTCCTCCCGAAGCATAGTTTCCCATGTTGATGTCCAGCACCCCTCTGGGCGGCTGGATCAAGGCATCTTCATATTGGCACTTCCACTGGATCTCCCGGCACATCTGGCCATCCGCCACGCCGTCTATGGTTTCCCCATCCTCAATGGGGTTATCATGCTCCAGAATATAGGACGCTGCATTATAGGCGTGGTTTACCACCCAGTTGGGGTCCATGCCGTGGAAGTGGTACTGGAGATCCGGCAAAAACAGGGTGCTCATGCCCACCGTGTCGATGAGCATATCCTCCGTGCCCTCGATGTTGAAGAAACGGACATTGACGCCAAAGCGGATGAACCGATCCGGCCCCTCAATCTGATGGGAGCGCACATCCTCTGCCAGAAACAGCTTGCCGCAGTTCTGGAAATAGAACGCCTCACAGGTGGGGTACAGCTCTGCCAGAGCCTCCAGAAAGTCGGCATCCAGGTTGGCACGCTCCAGCGCTGGAAGCGCCGCAGTCAGCATATCGGTGGCCACCACCTGATATTTGCACTCCCGGAAGATCCGGTCACGGTCCTCCTGGCAGTCCCACATCTGGCTCATCAGAAAGGCATCAAAGCCTTTGCCCTTGAACTTGTCGCATTTCATCACCATCAGCTGTACCGGGCACTTGCCGTCCTGAAATTCCGCGACATGATCCAGGGCGGCAAAGCCGGCCATTTTCTTATCATAACAGAAGCACTCTGTTGATCCGATGTGCTTCTCCATTA
>OGJP01000695.1_pt1 | contig 11928 bp, 1 predicted proteins | sample 1572311 | NCBI WGS metagenome assembly OGJP01 (sample SAMEA2582093, study PRJEB24529) | metagenome | biome: Human gut stool | place: China | collected 2011
ACGAGTTTCAACGAAATTCGTGGCCCAAATTCAATTTACCGATGCGTCAGCCCTGTCGATTCCCTTGACGCGTCTTGACAGCGACGGTCTGCAGCGCCTCATGACGCGCATTCCGAGCGGGCACAACCCGTTCCTTTACGTTGACCGCTCGATCGTCTCGATCGATACGCTCAAGCAGGGCTCGACCTACCGCGATTATTTGGAAAACGCCTACTGGGACATCATCCTGATCGATGAAGCGCACAACGTCGCCGAGCGCGGTTCGAAAAGCCAGCGCGCGCAGTTGGCGCGCCTTCTCTCGCAGCGCTCGGACGCCCTCATCATGCTTTCGGCCACGCCGCACGACGGCCGACCCGAGAGCTTCGCGAGCCTGATCGACATGCTCGACCCGACGGTGCTTCCCGATCGGAAGAACTACGAAGCGAAGGACTTCATGGGGAAGGGCCTCGTCGTGCGACGCTTCAAAAACGACATTCGCGACGAAATCCAAAAGGATTTTCCCGAGCGCTCGATCCGAACGATCCGCGTCACCGCGAACGCCGAGGAAAACGCGGTCTACAAGAAGCTCGCGACGTTGGAATTCAAACATATCGACGCGAAGCATCAAAAGGGGAGCGAGCTCTTTCGCACGACCCTCACGAAGGCGCTCTTTTCGAGCCCCGCGGCCTGCATTTCGACCGTCAAGAACCGCTTGAAGAAGCTCGAAGCGTTGGCCGGCAACGAAAACGCGCAGAACGACGTCGACGTCCTCAAGGGGTTCCTCGCGGACCTCGAAACGCTTGTCGACAAGGCGAAGTTCTCGAAGTATCTGGCGCTCGTCGACCTTCTCACGGGAGGAACCGCCTTCGAGTCGTCCTTCGGCTGGACGAAGGCGGCCGACGACCGACTTGTCGTTTTCACGGAAAGCCGTCAGACGCTCGATTTCCTTGCCAAAAACCTCCCAAAGGACGTGGGTTTGAAGGCCGAGCAGGTGGTGGTTCTGAAGGGGGACGACAGCGACAAGGACCTCATGGACGCCGTTGAGAAATTCAACCGCGCCGAAAACCCCGTGCGTCTCATGCTTGCGACCGACGTCGCGAGCGAAGGCTTGAATCTCCACCGACTCTGCCACCGTCTCGTTCACTTCGACATTCCGTGGTCGCTCATGACCTTCCAGCAGCGTAACGGTCGTGTGGATCGCTACGGTCAGACGAAGCAGCCTCTCATCCGGTACCTCCAAACGGTCGCACCCGAAGAGAAGAATGCGAAGCTCTTCGGCGACGCGCGCGTCTTGGAGCTCCTTGTCGAAAAGGACGAAAACGCAAGCAAGACGATTGCCGACCCGCGCGAATTCGCGGGGACGAAAGAAGAGCAGGAAGCTCACACGGCGGCTGTCATGCAGGGGGAAGAGGAAGCACTGCCGCCCCTCGACTTGAGCGACCCGCTCGCGATGCTCGCGCTCGGGGACGCAACCTACCTGAAGAGCCTGGCGGCCCTTGCCGAAGAGGGCGGATCGGAAAATCCGGCCGACGCCTTGTCGACGGGCTTCCTCGAACTCTCGGACCCCGCCTACGCCGCTACGCTTCTTGCCGCAAGTGCGTCGGACGGTCTTGCGAGCTCTCTTCCGACGCCGGCCGAATCGTCCGTTGCCGAGCGCACGCTCCTTTTTTCGTCCGACTACGAGTTCCTCAAAGCGGGTCTCGCTTTGCGCCGCACCGTCGACGAAGGGGCGGGGCGCATGAAAACCGACGTGCGCTTTGAAGACGATCGCCGCACGATCGAATTGATGCCGCCCGCTGACCTGGACGTGCGTCTTACGTACCTGCCGCGCGAAGTGCTTCCCGAAGACCGGCGCTTCCGTTTGACGGACGACTCCGCCCGCATTCAGAAGTCGATTCGCGACGCCGCGTCGAACCCCAACTCCTCCTGGCCCGAGTTGCAGCTCCTCTGGGAGATGCACCCCGTCCTTCAGTGGATGGAAGACTGGGCGATCGGGGCGTTCGGGCGTCATGCGGCGCCGATCCTCTGTTTGGAGGACCGTTTTGACGACGACGAAGTGTGGATTCTGATGCAGGGCGGCTACCCCAATCTGCGCGGCTACACGCCGGTGCACGACTGGTCGTGCGTGCGCGTGACCGCCAAGGGTATGACGCTTCTGCCTCGTCGGAAGCTTACCGACCGACTCGAGCTCGGGCGCCCCTTCGTCAACACGGGGGCCACGCCCGCCGTCGAACCCCTGCGGGCTCTGCTCCCCGAAGCGGTGCGACTGATGCGCGAGCACCTCGAAGAAAAGAAAAAGGTCTTCGCGGCAACGCGCGGGGTGCTTTTGGAGAAAAAGATCGAAGAACTCAACGCGATGCGCAAACGTCAGCTCGAGCTCTTCGAGCTTGCCGCCGTGACCCGTGCCGAAGAGAAGCGTCGCGAGCGTTTCCACTACATCGAAAATGTCTTCAAGTCGGCCGAGGACTACGCCAAGGGCGTTCATACGCTTGACAACGAACCCTACATCCAGGTGGCGGCCGTCGTAACGGGACGCCTGACGGGCGCCCCCTTGGGGGCGCAACGCTGAGTGAAACCGCCGCAAAGAACGACACCGAAACCGGGCATCCCCCGCCGGGACACAACGTAACAAGGAGCCGACCGTGGATTGGAACGGCATTGAGAACGAACACGAGTTTTACAGCGCTTACTTCTTTTCGGAGAGTCTTGCCTCGACCCTCAAAGTGAAACTCGACGTCTGGAAGGCGGAAGAGGCGAAGGTCGACGAAGCCGCCAAAGCCGCGGGCACGAAGGAGCGCCGCTTGGCGCCCGGGCACGCCTTGAGGCTTGAGGCCCGTCGACGACTCGACGAATTCGAAGAAATCCGCAGGGAAACGGATCCCGCGGCGCGCCTCGCGGCCGCGCGCGAAACGGTGCGCGGGATGATGCGCGCTCTGCGCCTGCCCGTTTTCGAGCAGCTCGCGGCCGTGCGCCCCTTGGGCGACGATCGGATGCCGCTGCCGCTTCTCGGCGCCTTCGGGACGCAAAGCGCCGACGGCACCGAGGAACCCGTTCTCTGGGTGCTCGAATCGACCGCAGGCGTCTTGGCGGGCGAGACGGGTTTCGACCCCCTGACGGTGCCCGTCGATGTGCGACAGTTCGAAGGTCTCGAATCGGCCGACGATAAAGACGGCGCTCATTCCCTTCAACTTTCGAGTCGCGCGAAGGCGGACCTCGAAGACGACTGGGGGAAGCTCCTCGAGCGTCACGTCTTCGGGTGCGAACACCCCCCGCGTTGGGTGATTCTCGCTTCGCCCGAAACCTGGGTGCTTTTGGACCGCACGAAGATCGCGCGCCGCGCGGTGTTGCGTTTCCACTGGAGGGAGCTTTTCGTGCGTCGCGAGGCGTCCGTCTTGGACGTGTGCGGGGCGCTCCTCTGCTCCGAATCGATGACCTCCGTCGAAGGGTCGGTGCTCCTTGACGACGTCGACGAAAAGGCCCACCGGGAAGCCTACGGCGTTTCGGAATCCCTCAAGAAGTCGCTTCGCGAAGCGATCGAACTCCTCGGGAACGAAGCCGCGCGTCAGGTCGTCGCGCGCCGCCGCGAGCGGGGCGAAGCCATTTGGAGCGACGAAACGCTCGCCGCAAACCTCACGGTCGAGTGCCTGCGCTACATGTACCGCATTCTCTTCCTCCTTTTCGTCGAGTCGCGAAAGGAGCTGAAGTACGCCCCGGTCGACAATCCCGCGTACCGAAGCGGCTACTCCTTCGAGTCGTTGCGCGATCTGGAACTCGTACCGCTCGTGACGGACGAGGACCGTTCGGGGCGCTTCCTTCACGACTCCGTCACGAAACTCATGGAGTTCTATTCGGACGGTATGGGCCGCGCCGAAGCGAAGGCCGAAGGAAAGAGCGACCTCGGCGAAACCCGAACGGCGCAGGCCTTCGTGATCGAGCCCCTGCGCGGGACGCTCTTCGATATGAGCCGCACGCCCCTTTTGAACAACGTCGTTTTCCCGAACGAGGTTCTTCAGAAGGTGATCCGCCTCATGAGCCTTTCGCGCGGTGACAAACGCTCCCGAACGGGACGTATTTCCTACGCGCACCTCGGCGTCAACCAGTTGGGTGCGGTCTACGAAGCGCTCCTTTCCTACCGCGGGTTCTTTGCAAAAGAAGACCTCTACGAGGTGCACCCCGCGGGCGAAGCCGTGAACGAATTCGAGGCGGGGTACTTCGTGACCGCGTCCGAGCTCGATCACTACAACGACGACGAAAAGGTCTACGTCACGACCCCCGAAGGGGAAAAGAAGCTGAAGGTCTATCCGAAGGAAACCTTCATCTACCGCCTGACGGGGCGCGACCGCGAAAAGTCCGCCTCCTACTACACGCCCGAACTTCTCACGCAGTGCGTCGTCAAATACACGATCGCCGAGTACGTGAAGACCGTGATCGAGAAGCTCCCCGACGACAAGGCGCGCGCGGAGAAGATCCTCGCGCTCAAGATCTGCGAACCGGCCATGGGGTCGGCCGCCTTCTTGAACGAAGCCGTGAACCAGTTGGCGGTTCTCTACATGGACTACGCGCAGAAAGCCGCGAACGAGCGCCTCTCGCAGGAGGTCTACTCGGCGGAACTTCAGCGCGTCAAGATGTTCATGGCGGACAACTGCGTGTTCGGCGTCGACTTGAACCCCGTGGCGGTCGAGCTCGCGGAAGTGTCCCTGTGGTTGAACGCACTCTCTTCGGACCGGTTCGTGCCCTGGTTCAACCTTCAGTTGAAGTCCGGGAACTCCCTCGTGGGCTGCCGTCGGCGCGTCTACACGAAGGAGGACGTGGCGTCGGGGAAGTGGACTTCCGTCGAACCCCTCGACATCGGGTCGAAACCCCTGCTCGGGAACCACATCTGGCAGTTCCTCCTGCCCGATCCGGGCATGGCCGCCTACGACGACAAGGACGTGAAGGCGATCTACAAGTCGAAGCTCGATACGCTCGCAAAGAAGCGACGGGCGTTCGTCTCGAAGCGCTTCAATTCGGACGATATTTCGGAGATGCTTTCGCTCTCCGACAAAGCCGAAATCCTCTGGGAGTCGCTCTCGAAGAAACTTGCTAAGTTGCGCGCCGATACGACGGATCCCTACGACATCTACGGCCACGCGGCCGACCGCAACCACAAGGTGCTCTCCTACGAAGAGAAAAACGCCCTCGTCGAAGCCGTGATGCGCGGCGACGGCACCGCGGGGAGCGGCGAAGCCCTGCGCTTGAGGCTCGCCATGGACTACTGGTGCGCGCTCTGGTTCTGGCCGATCGACAAGGCGGATCTTTTCCCGAGTCGGGAAGAGTTCCTCTTCGATATGGGTAACATCCTCACGAGCGAAGTGCTCGGCACGAACGAAGCGTCCTACGCCGAGGGCCTCTGGGCCGAAACGAAGGAGGCCGCCCAAGAGGACGTCTACGGGCGTGTGAGCATTGACAAGCTCGTCTTTCCGGGCACCGCCCTTGCCGTCGCCTGCGACGTGGCGAAACGCTACCGCTTCTTCCACTGGCCCGTGGAGTTTGCGGACATATTCCTTCCCGCTCGGGAAGAAGACAAGAAGAACGCCGGGTTCGACCTTACGTTCGGGAATCCGCCCTGGCGCGTCCCCACCTGGAATTCGGGCCTCGTCGCGGGCGACTATCTCCCCTACGTCTACTTCCGCAAGGAAAGCTCGTCAACCATTCGCTCGATGCTCCTCGAAAAAGACCTCTCGGACCGTACGCTCCTTGAGCGGATACCCGAATTGGAGCGACGTTGGCTCGGAGAATACGAAGAGTCCGCGGGCACCCAGAGTTTTCTGGGGGCTCTCACGAACTATCCCGAAATGAAGGGAAGTGCCGTCAACCTCTTCAAGCTCTTTTTGCCTTTGAGCTGGGCGAATGCCGCGCCCGAGGGCGTGCAGGGGTTCCTGCACCCGCCGACGAACTTCACCGAAACCAACGGGAAGACCTTGCGCAAGGCGTCGTACGCTCGCTTGCGCTTCATGGCTCAAATCGTGAACGAGTTGAGACTCTTCGCCGACGTTCATCACCAGACCGTCTATCTTGTGGCCGTTTATGGCCCCATGAAATCCGACTTTGATGCTACTGCAATCATGAACATCTATCACCCGAAGACGATCGACGAGTCGTTCCGCGACACGGGTACGGAAGTTCTCGAAGGCACCAAAACCGAGAAGGGCGAATGGAATCTGAAAGGCGCGAAAGGACGTTTGCTCCGTTTGAACGGAAAAGCGCTCCGCGACATCGCCCGCGTCTTCTCGGACGACCCGGAGGCGCCGGTGTTGCCGACAATTCATTGTGAAGCGATGCTGGAGACCTTGGAAAAGTTCGGGAGTCTGGGGCGGCGTATTGTCTTGCTGGACAATGACTATGTTATCTCGCCGATGTGGCACGAAACCGGTGCCCGCAAGGACGGCACGATTGCCGAGTTCCCCAAACTCGCGACCCGGACGCCCGAGACGGAGCCGATCCTCAACGGCCCCCACATCCACCTTGGAAATCCGTTTTACAAGACGCCGAAAAATCCCTGTCCGAACAATCTGGCTTGGGATACGGTGGATCTCACCGCTATTCCCGAAGACTACTTACCTCGCGTGAAGTACGAACGCGCCTGCGAGGAAGACACGTACAACGAACGTCAGCAAAAGTTCTTGGGGAAACGGTTCGACACGTATTGGCGGTTGGCGTATCGGGGTATGGTAGGTACAGATTCGGAACGCTCGTTGACAGGGACGATTATTCCTCCGGGTGTGGGTTTTGTTAATGGCGTCAACGCGATGGCAACCTCGGGAAAAACCGAGTTGCTCTCGCTCGCCGCGAGCTTTGTTTCACTTCCGATGGATGCCTATGTTCGCCAGATCGGGAAAACCAATCTTCTTCCCTCGTTGATCGGCAATCTGCCCCTGATCAACTACGGAGCCCTTCGGGACGAAGCCTTCGCGCGCGTTCTTGCATTGAACTGCCTCACGACCCCGTACGCACCGCTCTGGAAGGAGTGCTTCCGCGACGCGTTCACGGCACTCCACTGGACTCGGACCCGGCCGGGCGTGGAGGACGTGTTCTGGTCGAACCTGACGGCCGACTTCGAGCGTACTTCGGCGCTTCGCAACGACCTGCTGACGGCTCAGGTGATGGGCTTGACGTTGGACGAGCTCATTGCGATCTATCGGATGCAGTTCCCCGTGATGCGCGGCTACGAGCGCGACACGTGGTACGACCAAAAGGGGCGCATCGTCTTTACGTCCAATTCGAACGGCCTGCGCGGCGTGGGCCTTCCCCGCAAGGCGCGCGCTTCGGACGCGAAGGACGGGATTTCCTACGCGAAGAACCTCAAACCGGTCGATGCGCGAGGTCTCGGCTTCGAAGACGTGCGCGACATGAAGGAAGGTGAGTTCGTGACGAAAACCTTCCTCGACGCGTCGCTCACGGACGAGCCGGTTGAGCGCACGATCCGCTACGAGGCGCCTTTCTTCAAGGTTGACCGCGAAGAGGACTACCGTATTGCTTGGGCGTTCTTCGAAGAGAAGTACGGCAAGGTCGACGCGGCAGCGCTTCAGGCGTACACGCCGCCCGAGCCGAAGTCCGAACCGAAGTCTGACGAGAAGACCGACGAGAAGGCCGCAGCGAAGAGCAAAGGTGCCGCGCCCTCGAAAGTGAAGCAAGCCGCGAAGACTCCGATAAAGCGTAAGCCGAAGAGCGACGCAACGGCGTCCGCAGACGCCTCGCAGCCCGTTCTCGACGGACTCGCCGAGCCTCCCGCGGACTGACGGAACGTGACAACCCTTCGCCTCGGGCTCTCGAAATCTTCGAAATCGAACCCGAGGCGAAACCCCGATACCGGGGATTCGCTATCCTTTCCAAAGCACACGACGAAAACCGCCTGAAAAGCTTCCGAAATACGCCCGACTGGTGACCGAGCCGGCCGAGGCCCGGATTTTTTCATGCTTCAATCGCTTTCGTCCGACTTTCAACCCCTCGGTTTTTCCGACCAACCCGATCCCGGCCTCAGGCCCAAGGCGCCCGAACATGCTCCCGACCCTCACTTCCCGCGACATCGAAGAAGGCATGCGTTCCTACATCGAGCGCGAATTTCCCGTTGCGACGACGGCCTTTCGCCCCGAGGGGCGCTCGATCGTCGAGCATTTTCTTGAGAATCCCGAAAACCTCGTGAAGGGCCCCTGGCTGGAGATCCGTCGCCCCTTCCGCAAGAGCGACGGGGTGCTCGCCGACTTTCTCCCCGTATTGGCGGGTGAGCTCGGGGTCTTGTCGGGGTTCGAACCCCACCGGCATCAGGCGCGCGCGTTCGAGCGACTCGTCTATCCGAACCCGCGCTCGACGATCGTGGCGACGGGGACGGGGTCGGGGAAAACGGAGTGCTTCCTTTTGCCCGTGCTCGATGCGGTGCTCGCCATGAAAAAGGACGGGATCGAGGGGATCAAGGCGATTGTCGTTTATCCGATGAACGCGCTCGCCACCGACCAGGCCAAGCGACTCGCGGAACTCTGCCACGCCGTGCGTCAAGCGGGCGGTCCCGGCATTACGGCGGGTCTTTATACGGGTGCCCCGGGGAACGTTTGCCGGACGATGGAGGAAAATTCCTGCATCACGGACCGCGAGACCCTGCGCCGCACGCCGCCCGACATTTTGCTCACGAACTACAAGATGCTCGACTACCTGCTCCTGCGCGAGGAGGATCGGGCGCTCTGGAGGACGACCACGGCCCGGTCGTTGCGCTACCTTGTCGTCGACGAACTCCACACCTTCGACGGCGCCCAGGGGACGGATTTGGCGTGCCTCATTCGGCGCCTCCGGGACCGACTCGACTTGGGCGAAGGCTTGGCGTGCGTGGGCACTTCCGCAACGCTCGGGGGCGGGGACGGTTTGGAGCGGCTTCAGCAGTACGCGTCGGACGTTTTCGGTGCGGACTTTTCGTCGCCCGAGAGCGTCATCACCGAAGACCGGCTCGGAACGGTCGAATACCTGGAGAGTTTCGGCGACGCGAAGTGGGCGGGCGACTGGCCGACTCTCTACGAAGCGAAGCGTCTGGCGACGGCTCCGCGCTCGGGGAGCGTAGAAAATTTCATATCGCTTTCGATTCGCACCTGGCTCGGCAAGAACGTGATGCTGCGTGCCGGGGACGCGACGACGTGGACGCAAACCGCCCTCATGCTCTCGGATTTGCTCCCGCATCACCCCGCCTTCCGGCGTCTCATGTCGGAAGCGGACGGGATCCTGCACCTCAAAACCGTGGCGCGGAACTGGCAGCGCGACGTGCCCGCCTTCCGGGGGCTCACGACCGAGGAAGTGCTCCTTCTTCTTCGGAGTTTCGTCGCTCTCGTTTCGATGGCGCGCCTCACGCGCGCGGACGGCAAGCTCGTTCCCTTTTTGACCGTGCGGGTGCAGCTCTGGGTGCGGGAGCTCGCGCAGATGCTCGCGACCGTCGAGCGCACGCCGAAATTGATTCCCATGGCGGACGTGAAGTCCGAGACGCCCCCGGCGCTTCCGGTTCTCACGTGCCGCGCCTGCAACGCGACCGCCTGGGGTGCGGTCGTGGCGGACGGGGAACTTCAGGGGGGCGCGCGGAATTTTTATCGCGCGTGGTTTTCGAAAAAGGACGTGAACGCCAAGCTCCTCTATCCCGTTGAGAAAAGCGAATTCGCGACGGTTCGGCGCCGCCATCCGGGCGAACTCATGCGGCTTTGCCCCGCGAAGGGGGTGCTCGCCTGGGTGCACGACACGGATCCCGAAAGCGTCTACGCGCCGAAATGTCCCGTTTGCGAGAAAGAGCACGACGCCGTCATCGTGCGCGTGCCGAAGATTCACACGAGCGGCACGAGTGCCGACGGCCGCTACGTGCGGCTTCAGACGAACTGCGCGCTTTGCGGCGCAACTAACTCCATGCGCATTCTCGGGGCGCGTTCCGTCACGATGTCCTCGGCCTTGACCGGGCACCTGCATTCGAGCAGCGCGAACGACGACCACAAACTCATCAATTTCACGGACGCCGTGCAGGACGCCGCGCACCGCGCGGGCTTCATGGAGGCGCGAAGCTTCATCTTCGTGCTGCGGCAGGCCGTGGCGGGGCTTTTGCGCGACTCCGAAGGGGAGGGGCTCGACTTCGAGAGTTTCCTCGCGAAAATCTCCGACTTCTGGCTGGAACATACGGGCGGTCGTCGGGCGCTTGAAAATTCCGATTCGCCCGCCCTGGTCGAAGCCGCCGAGCGCATCGCGGCGGCGCGCTTCGTCTCCGCCTTCATCCCCTCGTCGATGCTCTGGCGTCGCGCGTGGACGGACTTCCGGGCCGAAATCGCCGCGTACTACCGCGAACAAACGACGCGCCCCGTCAATACGCTCGAAGCGCAACTCGGACGGATTCCGCCGCTTGACGACGAAACCGAAGAGGGCAGGCGCTGGAAGCGGCTCTTCGTCGACGTGAGTCGGCGCCTTCGCTGGGAAGCGTTCGTCGAGATGACGATGCGCGTTCACTCGGGACGCACGGTCGAGTCGCTCGGCATCGGTGCGGTCGAGCCCGATCCCTTTTTGGTCGACGAGGCGGCCGCGCGCCTCGAGCGCGTGTTGAGCGAACGGTGCCCGTCCCTCCGAGGGATCGACCTCAAGCGCTGCCGGCTTTTCGTCGAAGGCTTTCTCATGCACCAGAAGCTGCGCGGGGCGTTCGACGTTCGGCTTCCCGACGGCAACGAGGGCGCGGACGACTTCATGCGCTTCGTGCGTACGGGCTCGCAATACTGGTTCAGCCTGAGTCTTTACCTGCCGAGCTACGGCCCGAACTATCGGCCGCCCGCGCCCCTTGTTTTCAAGAAGCCCGCGAGTCCGGCGCTCCCCTTTTTCGATGCGGTCCTCCCGAAGGACGAGCGAAGCGACAACTGGTACACCCTGTGGCTTGCGCGCACTCTGGGCGAAGACTTGGAAGTCACGCACGCGCGCGGCGACATTTACCGCGCGCTTCTCGACATTCTCGTCGAGTCGAACGCCGTGACCGCCACGACGATGTCGGAAAAAACGGGGAGTCTGGACGTTTATCTCCTCAATCCGCGCACCTGGCTCGTCAAGCGCAGGCTCGCGCGCGCCGTTTGCCCGCAGTGTGGGCGCTCGCACGTGATCGACGCGGACCGCGCCACCTTCTGGAGCGCCATGCCCTGTCTCTCGCAGGGCTGTATGGAAAAGCGGCACGAGGTCACGATGCTCACCGACGACGACGTGACCTACCGCGGCGCCCCCGTGCGCGTGACCGCGCGCGAGCACACGGGCAATCTCGAACACCAAGAACGCGGCACGATCGAAAAGAGCTTCATCGAAGGGCGCGAACCCTGGGACGTCAATCTCCTTTGCGCGACCCCGACCCTGGAAATGGGGATCGACATCGGGGACTTGAGTACGGTGCTCCTTTCCTCCATGCCCCCGGGGCCCGCCAATTACGTGCAGCGCATCGGTCGTGCGGGACGCCGCGACGGGAACGCCCTTGCGATGACGGTCTGCGACACGGGTCCGCACGCGCAGTACTTCTGGGCGGCTCCCGAGAAGATGCTCGAGGCCGAGGTGAATCCGCCGGGCGTCTTTTTGCACGCGCCCGCGGTCCTCGAGCGTCAGCTCTTTGCCTTTGCAATCACGCGCTGGATGAGCGCCACGCCTGAGGCGAAGATTCCCGACGCGATCGGGGAGGTTCTGAGCGGCTTCGAGGCCGCGGATCCGGCGGGTGCGACCGACGGGACGGGTTATTCCGACTCGAACTTCCCCTTCGGGCTTCTCGACTTCGTGAAGACGAACGCCGAGGTGCTCCTTGCGGACTTTGCGGCGCTTTTCACGAAGCCCGGGCAAACGGGGACGATTTTCAGCGCCGAAGAGCGCGCGCGCCTTTTGGCGTTCCTCGTCGACACCTCGGTCGACACGCCCTCGGTGCGCACGCGTCTTCTCGGAAAA
>OGJP01000696.1_pt1 | contig 11926 bp, 10 predicted proteins | sample 1572311 | NCBI WGS metagenome assembly OGJP01 (sample SAMEA2582093, study PRJEB24529) | metagenome | biome: Human gut stool | place: China | collected 2011
GTACCACGCCAGGTCCTTTGAACTCGTGAACTGTCACAGCACTTTTGGAGCCATCCTCCGCAGTGTAGACCAGTTCTACCTTGCCAGGTCCTGGAATCTGCATCTCAGAAGCTTTATACACATCACCATAGGCATGACGTGCCAGCGTGATCGGTTTTTTCCACGTTTTTACATAAGGCTCAATGCCTTTTACAATGATCGGTGCTCGGAATACGGTTCCATCAAGGATCGCACGGATGGTTCCGTTGGGACTCTTCCACATTTCTTTCAGATGATACTCTTCCACACGGGCTGCATTGGGCGTGATGGTTGCGCATTTCACTGCTACACCATATTTTTTGGTCGCTTCTGCAGCATCAATGGTGATCTGATCATTGGTCTCATCTCTCTTTTCCAATCCAAGATCATAATACTCCGTCTTCAGATCAACAAACGGAAGAAGCAATTCCTCTTTGATCATCTTCCACAGGATTCGGGTCATCTCATCTCCGTCCATCTCTACCAGCGGTGTCATCATTCTAATCTTTTCCATGGTAACCTCTCCTCAGCATTATAAAATTTTATCCAGTCCATAAGCACGGATACTCTCGATCGTATGCTTTACATGCTCTTTTGCCAGTGCCTCTGCCCTGTCTGCATCCTGATCACGGATAGCTTCAAAGATCGCCCTGTGCTCCTCTGTGGATGTCACAGAACGACTGCTGGTGGAAATGGTAGCTTTTCTTACCATTTTCACATAATCATGAAAATCCGACAGCACATGATTCAGGATCCGGCTTCCTCCTGCTTCATAGAGCTGCTCATGGAATAAGCTGTCAAGCTCATAGAGCTTATCATAATTCTTCTTCTCTGTATGGTATTCAGTCAGGCACAGCGTTTCTTCCAGATTATCAAGCTGTTCTCTGGTAATATGCTCAGTCGCCCATCTGGCACATAAGCCTTCCAGCATGGAACGAATCACGTAAATATCCTGCACATCCTTGGCCGTGATCATATTCACATATGCTCCCCGGTTGGGAATGATAGATACCAATCCTTCCAGCTCCAGCTGACGAAGTGCTTCTCTTACCGGTGTCCGGCTCACTCCCAGCTCTGCTCCGATGGCAGTCTCTTTTAATTCTGTATTCTGCTCATATCTGCCGCTCAAAATATCCTCGCGGATACTTTCAAATACTTTTCCTCTTAAAGAATACTTATCGCGACTCTCCTTGTGTCCTTGTTTGTCCTGCATGACGTTTATTAATAATCCTCCTCAGTCTGTATCATTGTATACAATTTCAATTCGTATACATTTTACCATGTTGAGGGAAGATGTCAAGCTCTGAAAACAAGAATCCCGGTAATGCAAGTGTCAGGAAACAGTACGTGTGATAAGAGCTCGTATTCCTAGACAGAACGAAATGCGTCATACAGATCCAGGCTTCCATAGCCCCAGGTTTTATTGGGATAATCAAAGATATTCAGACGATTTGCACCGCGGATCAGATACCGCTGTATTGTGATACTGTCCATGGCAGGAACATTTCCTCGAACGATCCCCCACTCCAGCAAAAGTGCACAGGCTCCGGCTCCCAATGCTGCGGCCGCACTGCTTCCAGTCAGGGTCGTTACTCTTCCCCGCAGGTCCACTGCTGCCACCTCCACCGCAGGAGCTGCCAGATCTGGTTTGATCCGGCCATTTCTCGTATATCCACGACCCGAATCATACCATATACTGCCATTTCTGGCATCATATCCGGAAAAAGTCAATACTCCTTCCGCATTTCCCGGTTCCGTGACTGTCGTGTCCGGATCCGGCCGTAAAAAATAAGTCTCATCGCTGATGAACCCTGTGACTGGAAGCCACATATGAAATGTGTTCTCCAGATTTCCTTCCGCATAGACACGGATCATCCAGATTCCCGGTGTAGGATTTTGGAACGCCAGCAAAAGGCGTTGGTCTCCTGAGACGATTTCCGATAATTCATATTGAATATCCAGGATCGTATTTTCAAATACAAAATCATAGCGCTGACGATCCAGTTTTCTGGCAACAAACCGGGGAATTTTCTCCCCACTGGGTGCGATCACTTCCACCGAAAACAGATCTGGTGCATTTCCCCAGAGATTGACCTGAAAACCTTTTTCTTCGGCTCCTACCCGCAGCTCTACTTCCGTATAATCCTGATCCCTCGGAACTATTCCAAAATAATGATGCCCTTTGTTTCCTTCATTTCCGGCAGCCACTGCCACTGCTCTGCCCACCTTCCGGCACACATAGTTCAGATAAAGGCTAAGTGCATTTTCTCCCGTATGACCACCTGTATTGCTTCCCAGTGCCATGCAGATCACCAGCGGTTTTCCTTCTCTTTGTGCCAGTTGGTCAAGATAACGGACCGCCAGCATGATGTCGGCTTCCTCATAAGCAATGCTGTCAAGCGGAATCCGCTGCATCTGCCGGATAAATGGCTTTGCCTGTTTCAGCTTTACCACTGCCAGTTCTGCCTCCGGTGCAGCTCCCAGATAGTTTTCTTCCAGAAGTTCTGAGGATGCCGCTATTGAAGCCACTTTGGTTCCATGTCCGTTTTCATCTTTTCCAGGAAGCATTTCCTGTTCTTCCGCCAGCAGCTTATCAATGTCTTCTGATGTATAGACACTTCCGTATTGAAATCCTTCGGGACTGCGTCCACTTTGATCTGTCTGATCCCACAGCTCCAGTACCCGGGTTTTCCCATCTGCTTTGCGGAATGTCATCTGTTTCAGTTCTATCCCCGAATCCAGGAATCCAAGGATCACTCCCTGTCCTCTCAGTTTCAATGTAGGCTGATTCTGCACCTGCAGAATCTTTGTCGTTTCAAGACTCTCTGTATTGAGCTGTGTATAGCACCAAGGCAGCGCATAATCCCCGATTGGAAGTGATGTTCTGTTGCCAAACACCTCTTTCCTGCTTATATAATATACAGAAAAGCTAGGACTTATATATTGCGCACAAACACCATACGGCAATAGATCCATCTCAGCCGGCGGATTTACATCCGCTTTCCAGATATAATCCATATATTCATCGGACAGGATCGCATTCTGACAGATCATGTTATCATTCCTCTCGTCAACATCTCTCTATCAGAATATTACGATCACTGTCTTTTGGTGTGGAAATCCACTATTTGCTTACTTCCACTGAGAGAACTTCCCCTTCAAACGGATCAACCTCAGATATTTCTCCCGTATAAGTTACCGTTACTTTATCACCGATCTTTGCATCATCCAGTCCTGCTGGTTTTTCACCATCAAATGTGAATGCATAAGAAGCTCCCTGGGCATCTGTGACCACAAACATAAAATCCTTCACTTCATCCAGCGTACCACTGATCGTGGATGCATCTGCTGTCTGACTCTCCTGTGTGGTCTGGGATGCTGTATCTCCCTTTGCTCCACAGCCTGTCATCATAGCTGCTGCCATTGCCATCGTTACCACCATCATTACCACTTTTTTCTTCATAATAGAACCTCCTGAAATTATGTTATTTTTTATATTTCTGCTATATTAGACCCTCTATTATACAAAAAAGTTTCAAAATCTTTTTATTTTTTTATTTTTCCATTTTTGATGCCTGATCGATCCGCTTCAGTTCTTCTTCCGTGAAGTCTGCACTCTCCAGCACCTTCAGATTATCCAGGACCTGAGATGGTTTGGAAGCACCAATGAGCACACTTGTAACTACGTGGTCCTTGAGCACCCACTTCAGTGCCATCTGTGCCAGACTTTCTCCACGTTCTTTTGCAATTTCATTGAGCATACGGATACTCTCCAGCTTTTCTTCGGTCAGCTGAGACGCCTTAAGAAATCTTCCATCCGTAGCGATTCGGCTGTCTGCAGGGATACCGTTCAGATACCGGTCTGTCAGAGTTCCCTGTGCCAGCGGGCTGAATGCGATGATGCCTTTGTCAGCCTCGTGTGCTGCCTGCTTCAGACCATTTTTCTCAATGGTACGGTCAAAGATGGAATATCGGTTCTGGTTGATAATATACGGACAATGCAGCTCTTTTAAGATGGCTGCTGCCTGCTTCATATGCTCACCGTCATAATTGGAGATTCCCACATAGAGTGCTTTCCCGCTCCTCACGATCTGCGCCAGGGTCTCCATGGTTTCCTCCAGAGGTGTCTCCGGATCCATCCGGTGATGATAGAAAATATCCACATAGTCAAGTCCCAGTCGTTTCAGACTCTGATCCAGGCTGGCAATGATATATTTCTTGCTTCCCCAGTCACCGTAAGGGCCATCCCACATAAGATAACCTGCTTTGGTGCTGACCAGGATCTCATCCCGGTAGGCATGAAGTTCTTCCTTCATGATCCGGCCAAAGTTGGTCTCTGCGCTGCCTGGCTCCGGACCGTAGTTATTCGCAAGATCAAAATGCGTGATTCCATGATCAAATGCGGTAAAGCACAAGGATTTCATGTTTTCATAAACAGCAGTGCTTCCAAAATTGTGCCACAACCCCAGTGACACCTCCGGGAGCTTGAGTCCGCTCTTTCCACAACGGTTGTACTTCATTGTCTCATAACGAGTTCCATCTGCCTGATACATCTTGTTCCTCCTTTTTTAATCCTTGAACTGACTGTTATATAATTTTGCATAAAATCCTTTTTTTGCCAACAGACTTTCATGATTGCCCTGCTCAATGATATGGCCATCTTTCATAACCAGTATCACATCCGCCTCACGGATCGTGGATAATCGATGTGCCACAATAAAGCTGGTATGGCCTTCCATCAGTCTGGCAAATGCATTCTGGATCTTCATCTCTGTACGGGTATCAATGGAAGAGGTTGCCTCATCGAGAATCAGCATGGGTGGGCGGCACAGCATGAGTCTGGTAATACATAAAAGCTGTTTCTGTCCCTGAGAGAGTCCGCCGCCGTCCTCTCCGATCACCGTATCATAGCCCTTTGGCAGACGCTTGATAAAGCTGTGTGCATGGCTGTTCTTTGCCGCTTCGATCATCTCTTCTTCCGTGGCATCCGGCTTTCCGATCAGAATATTTTCCCGAACGGTTCCTGAACGAAGCCAGGTATCCTGTAAGACCATACCATAGGAAGAACGAAGGCTCTTTCTGGTCACCTGACGGATATCGTCACCTTCTACGCTGATGGAACCAGCATCCACATCATAGAACCTCATGAGCAGATTGATGACTGTAGTCTTGCCGCAGCCTGTAGGACCTACGATTGCCACACGTTCTCCCGGATTCACAGCCAGATTAAGATCCTCGATCAGCTTCTGATCCGGGCGATAGGAAAATGCCACACGTTCAAGATCCACGCGGCCTTCCACATCCGTCAGTGCCGTGGCATCTGCCGGTTCCGGCACCTGCGGCTCTTCTTCGATCAATTCAAAGACTCTTCCTGCGCAGGCAATGGCGTTCTGAAGCTCCGTCACTACGCCTGAGATCTCATTGAACGGCTTGGTATACTGATTTGCATAGTTTAAAAATGCAGTTAGCTGTCCAACGGTCATTCTGCCGCTGATAGCAGCCAGAGCACCGGTGACTCCCACTCCTGTGTACACCAGACTGTTGACAAAGCGGGTGGACGGGTTGGTGATGGAGGAAAAGAAGATGGCACGCAGAGAATATTTTCTCAGACGCTCATTGATCTCTCCGAACTGCTCCATGGCGTCTTTCTCATGACCAAAAGCCTGCACCACCTTCTGATTACCGATCATCTCATCGATCAGTGCCGTCTGTTCCCCTCTCGCCTCCGACTGCAGACGGAACATGGTAAATGTTTTCTTTGCAATAAAGGAGGCCACGATCATAGACACCGGCGTGATCAAAAGCACAACCAGCGTGATCCCTACATTGACACTCAGCATGAATCCGATGGTTCCCACAATCGTGAGCACACCCGTAAACAGCTGGGTAAATCCCATCAGAAGTCCATCTGCAAACTGATCTACATCCGCAATGATCCGGCTTACTACTTCTCCTGACGGATGTCCGTCCAGATATTTCAGCGGCAGGATCTCCAGCTTTGCAAATGCTTCATTTCGGATATCACGCACGATCTGATAGGTCATCTTGTTATTGCAGATATTCATGCCCCACTGTGCCACTGCAGTCACACCGATAACCATGACCATTCTTTTGAGCACTGCAAAGACTCCTGTAAAATCCACCTGTCCTTTTCCGATCACACAGTCAACAGCATCTCCGGTCAGCAAAGGAATATACAAAGTGGACGCCACCGTAATTGCAGCAAGTCCAAAGGAAAGAGCCAGAAAGAACCAGTACCGTTTCAGGTAGCGCAGTACTTTTTTCAGTGTCTCACTCTGCTCCGAACGAATCTTCTTACGCATCGGCTCTCTCCTCCTTTCTGTCGAACTGTGAATAATGGATTTCCTGATAAACCGGACAGTTTTCCAGAAGTTCCTGGTGAGTTCCGATTCCGGCCACCATTCCATCGTCAAGCACAATGATCTGATCTGCATGACGGATGGAAGAGGTCCTCTGAGATACGATAAAGACTATCGGATTGCCCTTCATCTCCCGCAGTGCTTTTCTGAGCGCTGCATCAGTTGCAAAATCCAGTGCAGATGCACTGTCATCCAGGATCAGGATACCTGGATGGCCCACCAGTGCTCTTGCAATGGTCAGTCGCTGTCTCTGTCCGCCGGACAGGTTCTTGCCGCCCTGATCGATCTTTGCCTGCAGTCCGTCTGCTCGCTCTCTTACAAACTCTGCTGCCTGTGCTGTCTCCAGAGCCTCCCACAGTTCTTCTTCCGTGGCATCCTTCTTTCCCCAGCGCAGATTGTCTTCAATAGTTCCTTTGAAAAGCACCGCTTTCTGTGGCACAATGCCAACCATTTTCCGAAGCGTCTCCAGATCAAAATCTTTTACATTTTTCCCATTGATCTTCACGGCTCCAGCCGTCGCATCATAAAAACGCGGGATCAGATTCACAAGACTGGATTTTCCGGAACCTGTGCCTCCAATGATACCGATCGTCTGTCCTGCTTTCGCGGAAAAATCAATATCTGTCAGAGATTCTGTACCAGCCTGTGCATAAGTCAGACCCACATGGTCAAAGACAACCTCGTCTGCCTTAGTAAGATTGGTGTCTGATCCATTTTTCATACTGGACGGAATCTCCAGCACACTTTGAATACGATTTCCGCAGGCAACGGATTTGGTAATGTTGATGATCAGATTTGCCAGCTTCACCAGCTCCACCAGGATCTGATTCATATAGTTGACCAGTGCCACCACTGCTCCCGTGGTAATAATCCCCTGATCCACGCGGATGGCTCCTGTGTGCAGAAGCACTACAACTGCTCCATTTACAATGATATATGTCAGCGGATTCATAAGACCGGAAATCTTTCCCACGAACTTTTGCATATCGGTCAGACGCTCATTTTTCTCACGAAAATGTGTCTGCTCCTGCTCTTCCAGACAAAATGCACGAATCACACGGACACCGGTAAGATTTTCACGGGTCAGCCCAAGCACCTTGTCAAGGGCTCCCTGCACCCGCCGATACAGCGGCATGGTCCAGATCATAATGCCAAATACGACCACCGAAAGCATCGGGATCGCTACAACAAAGATCATTGCCGCTTTCACATCCACCGTAAATGCCATAATCATCGCACCAAACACAATGAACGGAGAGCGCAGAAACAGACGCAGCACCAGATTCACGCCGGATTGCACCTGGTTGATATCACTGGTCATTCTGGTAATCAGCGTAGACGTGCCCAGATTATCCATCTCTGTGTAAGACAGACTCTGAATATGTGCAAACAGCTCCCTTCTGAGCACAGTAGAGAATCCGGTAGCTGCTTTCGCTGCGAAATACTGGGCAGTAATGGAGCAGGCAAGACCGATCACTCCCAAAGCGATGAGCACCAGACACATACGGATCACATAACCTCTGTCATGTCCGCCGATTCCCACATCGATTACTGCCGCCATTACCAACGGCACAAACAGTTCAAACAGTGCCTCCAGCATCTTGAATAAAGGCGCCAGTACGGTCTCTTTCTCATAACCTTTCAGATAAACCAGTAACTTTTTCATGTAACACTCTCCTAAAATTCCTCGTAATTCCGATACAGCCGCATAGATAAGAATCCATCCGTATCCAGTGCATGGCTGTATTTTTCAATTTCCTCTGCTGCCAGCTTTACTCCTTTGTTCAGCCGATCCTCCAAAAACAGATCACTTTCCTGGCATGCTTCATTGAGCTGTCCATCCATGATCAGGCCTCCGATCTCCTTATCCTGTCCTGTCAGCCGGCTGAAAATACGGAAAATCTTTAATTTTCTCCTGCTTCTGCATACAAACAGCTTCAATGTGCGTCGGAACAGCCGGATACACCAGTCGATCTGCCTCGGCGTCACATGATCAAACATCTTTGAGATCTCCCTGCGGGTATGAGCCCGGCTGATCAGATGATGGATCGGTACATAATAAAGCGGATCTCGCCCATCCTCCTCCATCAGATACCGGTCAAACTCCGTCTCGATTTCCAGATGTCCCAGATCATGCTCTTCCATATATTCCGAAATGTATGGATGACACTCGCTGTCCAGAATATAGTGACACAAGAATCCATATAAATACGCCCGCAATACCGAATCTTGATCTTCCTTGTACCGCTTTCTTCCCAATTCAAAAAATTCTGCTGCAATCTTCTTATGGAGCTTTACTCCCTGCTGATTGATCCGATTCTTACATAATGGGAAATAATAAAATAAAAGATCCGGTCCGTGAAGGCCTAAGAGAAACGCGTCTTCTCCTTTTCTTATGATCTCCTTCTCCGTTCCGGAAAGTTCCTGAAATACTTTTTTTCCAAATACATAATGTGCATATGCTGCAGGCATGTCCATTACCTCCTGTCTTTCGTTAGGAATTGCCATATGAAGTATAACACAATTTTGGAACACTGCATATGATGAAGTGTAAATAGTTTTTTGGAGGTTATCTTCATGAGTGATTTAAGTTCGAGAGGCGGCTGTGGCTGCAGCACTGGCTGCGGATGCAGTAATTCCTGTGGATGCAGTGGATTTGGCGGTAGTTCCTGCAGCTGGATCTGGATCATCCTTCTTCTGTGCTGCTGTTGTGGAAACGGCAACGGATTCCTGGGAAACAACGGCTGTGGATGTGACAATGGCTGCGGATGTGGTGGATCTGACAACTCCTGCCTGTGGATCATTCTCCTGCTGTGCTGCTGCGGCGGATTTGGTTCCAACCACTGTGGTTGCGGATGCAATAACTCCTGTGGCTGTGGCAATTCCTGCGGATGTTAAGTCTGAATCTGGTGTCAGCAGTCAGGGATCTCTTCTGTGCCCGGGCTGTCAGATCTTCTGACAGCCCTTCTGCTGCCTGAAAACCCCGGACCCGGAAACGCATGTTTTCCGGCTGCCGTTCATATATTTTAGAAAGAAGCAGGGGGCTTAACTGTCATGACACCATTTGACGAAGCGATTCTTCCAGGAGAGCTTAAGATGTTCAAAGCCTTCCTGCCCTTTCTTCCTGCCAATCTCCAGAAAATGTGTGCCATTTACATCAAGTGGATGGAACTGAAAGTAACCATCGACTACTACGATCAACATCCACCCGTACAGGAGCCCGCCGACATGAGTCACGTATTCCGACACCTGAAGGGGATCCTTCCACCGGAAGAACAGGCTTCCATGGAGCAGCTGGCAGATATGATGGAAAATATGGATCTGTACCGGAGCATGTTCGAGAGCTTTTCTGCTCCCACATCTTCGGATCAGAAACGAGGTGACAATGAATGAATATTCCGAATTGGTTTTATGATGAACGGGTGCAGCAGATTGCCCCGGAAAAATTAAATCTTCTTCTCCATCTGGCTGCACAGCTGGAAGGGAAGACAAGTCAAAAAGAGATCATGCCCGTGCTCATGGGAGCGATCGCTTCTGCCAATCGGCAGAATCTGATGTTTTCAAAGGATGAATTTGAATTGATCTTCAAGATCATGAAAGAAGGAAAATCTGTGGAAGAACAGCAGAAAATGGATGAAACACTGCAAAAGGCCCGGCAGGTGTTTTCCGGAAAGCGTTAAGCTTTTCGGAAATTCTGCCGGGTTTTTTATTCTTTGGTATGAGTATTGATAAACTTGAGCTTTGTCTTAGAATACAGGATCTTCTGGCTGTGATACAGTCCAAAATATCCAGATTCCAGATAGCTGATGGCCACAGTCAGCAGAACAAACGGCATGGACTCAAATCCAAACAACTCAAAACTCAAAAACATGGATGAGATCGGACAATTTGTGACACCACAGAAAACTGCTGCCATTCCGCAGGCTGCTGACAGCGCCGGAGACAGACCGGTGATCTGTCCGAACAGACATCCAAAGGTTGCTCCAACAAACAACGTCGGTACGATCTCGCCACCGCGGAATCCGCATCCCAATGTCACTGCAGTAAATATGATCTTCAATAAAAATGCAGATGCAGCTACCTTTCCATCTATGACTGCACGTTCCACCACATCCATACCGGCTCCCAGATAATCTGTGGTGCCGAGCACCTTTGCCATCAGAATCACCAGAAGAGCACCTGACACAATGCGGATCCATTCATTCGGAATCATCTCCTTGTACCAGTGCTCCGTCTTATGTAGTACCTTACAGAAAAAGATACTGACTGCCGCACATAAAACTGCAAGAATAACCACTAATACCGCATTGATCAGTGTAAATTCCGGTACAGTCCCCAGGATAAAGGTCTCCCCGCCAGAACCAACCAGGATTGCAACCTGATGTGCTGTCAGAGAAGCAACTGCACAGGGAACCAGCGCTGCATACTGCATGATTCCCACACTGATCACTTCCATAGCGAATACGGTTGCCGTCAGCGGTGTTCCGAACAACGCCGAAAATCCGGCGCTCATGCCACACATGATCATGATCTTCCTGTCATATTCATCAAATTTCATCCATTTTCCAAGGGTTCCTCCAATACTTCCGCCCAGCTGAAGTGCCGCACCCTCACGTCCTGCTGAACCACCAAAAGCGTGAGTCAGGATCGTGGAGACTACGATCAGCGGAGCCATCCGAAGCGGAACATAGGTATCCGACTGAATGCCCTCCAGTACCCGGTTGGTACCTGTCTTATATGGATCCAGCTTATACAATGCCACAATTGCAAGACCTGCTGCCGGAAGCAGATATAGCATCCACGGATGCGCGTTCCGGAATGCTGTCACATAAGTGATACTGTTACCGAACAGTCCTCCGAAGATACCAAGAATCACTCCGGCAATCCCTGCCAGAAATAGCCATCGAGCCAGCAATATGGCACGGCCATAACATTTTCTGATAAATTCCATCTTTTCCACTCTCCCGTACTTCACTGACTGTCCACCGAGGATTCCTCTCTGACAGCCGCAAAAGGAGACTGTGATTCTTCACAGTCTCCTTCTTGTATGAATTTAATGCTATTTTACACCTCGGCTGCTCTTGCTGCAACTTCTTTTTCCTGTACATCGGATGGGGTCTGCTCATAACGTGCGAACTCATAGGAATACGTTCCGCTTCCGCCTGTCATGGAACGAAGATCGGTGGAATATCCGAACAGTTCCATCATCGGCACATCTGCCACTACCTCAGTCTTGCCAGCACCTGCCGGATTCATGCCAAGTACACGACCACGTCTCTTGTTCAGGTCTCCCATGACATCACCGGTATATTTATCCGGAACAAGAACTGTCAGAGTCTCAATCGGCTCAAGCAGGATCGGGGATGCCTCCATGAATCCTTTCTTGAATGCCTGGATCGCTGCGGTCTTGAATGCCATCTCAGAAGAATCTACCGGATGATAGGATCCATCGTAGAGAACGGCTTTCACACCAACTACCGGATATCCTGCAAGTGGCCCCTTCTGTACAGATTCCTGGATACCTTTTT
>OGJP01000701.1_pt1 | contig 11725 bp, 9 predicted proteins | sample 1572311 | NCBI WGS metagenome assembly OGJP01 (sample SAMEA2582093, study PRJEB24529) | metagenome | biome: Human gut stool | place: China | collected 2011
CCCTTGATTCACAATGAGTATTTCTTCAAAAGGCATCTCCGCTCCGAAGCCCGCGTTCGATGCCGCCGCCCCCGTTTTGCGTTTGCGGCTATCATTGGAAGCTCGAAAAGAGCGCAGCCCTTCTCAAGCGGCCGCTTTTGCCTGATTTTTTTCTCTCGGTATATGCCCGACGACCACCCTCCGCGACGAACCGGGACCGCACGTGTTGCGGTCCCTGCCGTTACTTCCGCCCGCGCGGCGACCGCCTCCCGAATGCTTTTCACGGAGGTCCGCCATGAGCGCTGAGGCCAAACTCGAAGCCTGGATCCACCGCGAATGGGCCCGACGCGGCCCGACTGCGTGTCTCCTCTACCCCCTTTCGCTCCTTTTCCGTGCCGTCAGCGCCTCGCGCCGACGCCGTGCGACGCCCCGTCGTTTGCCGGTCCCCGTCGTCGTGGTCGGCAACATCTACGTGGGCGGCACCGGGAAGACCCCCGTGACGATCGCGCTCGTACGCGAGCTTCGGGCACGCGGCTGGCACCCCGGGGTCGTCTCCCGCGGGTTCGGCCGCGAGGACGATACGGTTCGACTCGTCACGAATACCTCAAGCGCCGCGGAAGTGGGCGACGAGCCGCTTTTGATCGCGCGCGAATCGGGGGCGCCCGTCGCGGTCGGTCGACGCCGTCACGCGGCGGCGGAAGCGCTCCTCGCCGCACATCCCGAGATCGACCTCATCGTAAGCGACGACGGTCTGCAACACTACGCGCTTGAGCGCGACGTGGAGCTTGCCGTTATCGGCGCGCGCGGCCTCGGGAACGGCTGGGTGCTCCCCGCCGGCCCCCTGCGCGAGACGCCCGAACGGCTCGATACGGTCGACGCGATCGTTCTCAATACGCCGAACGCCGACACGGTTGCAAGCCGCACGCCGCGCTTTGCCGCCTCGAGCTGCTTCGGTCCCTGCCAGCAACTTGCCACGGGCCGCTTCAAGGACATCGACGAACTATCCGCCGAACTCGCGCGCGACGGGGCAAAGGCCCTTGCCGCCGCGGGGATTGCGGCGCCGGGACGGTTCTTCGCGATGGTGCGCGCCCATGACATCGACTGCGCGGAGCTTGAGCTCGGGGACCACTACGACTTTGCGAAGAATCCCTTCGCCGATCGGACCGAAAAGATGATTCTCATCACCGGCAAAGACGCCGTGAAGTGCGCCCGGATTCCCGAGATCAAGAACGACCCTCGCATCTGGGTGGTGGGGCTTGAAGTGCGGCTCGATCCGTATCTGATCGACCTCGTGCACGAGAAGGCCGCCGAAGCGGCCGAAAAGCTCGGTCGCACGCCGCCCGAGCCGCCCGTCGAGTCGACCTGAGTGCGCACCGCGTCGAAAAGAGTCCGTCCGACGGGCTCCGAACGCCTTTTGAGGACTATCATTTCCCGTTTTCTCAACGATACATTCCATGACGAACATCACGATCCCCGAATTTCTCGTATGCCCCGTTTGCAAGGGGCCGCTTGTGGCCGGTACGGACGAGCGCAGCGAACTCGTCTGCCCGAGTTGCGGTCTCGGGTTCGAAGTGCGCGCCGGAGTTCCCAACATGATCCGTGCGATGGCCCGCACGCTCTCCGAAGCGGAACGCGAAGCCTTCGCCAAGGCCCGTTCGGCCTCGCGCAACGCAACACCGCGCGACTGAGGCTGATTTCCTCCGAACACTTTTCTCAGATCCACCGTCGGAAGCAGCGATGTCCTACACGATTCTCATTCCGGCGCGCATGAAGTCAACGCGCCTCCCCGAAAAACCCCTGAAACCGATCGAAGGCAAGCCCATGATCGTGCGCGTGGCGGAAACCGTTCGCGCCGCGCGGGCAGACCGTATTGTCGTCGCCACGGACCACGAGGCCATTCTCGAAGCGTGCCGCGCCGAAGGCGTCGAGTGCGTGCTCACGAAGCCCGATCATCCGACGGGGACCGACCGTCTGAGCGAAGCGGTTGCATCGCTCGGTCTTCCCGACGACGCCGTCGTCGTGAACGTGCAGGGGGACGAACCCCTCATGCCCGTCGACGTGGTCGACGCCGTGGCCGAACTTCTCATCTCGCGCCCCGAATGTGCGATGGCCACGGCCGCTCATACGATCGAAGACCTCGAAAGTTTCCTCAACCCGAACGTGGTGAAGGTCGAACTCGACGCGCGCGGCAATGCCATGACCTTCTCGCGCGCCCCGATTCCCTGGCCGCGCGACGCCTTCCGCGCCGATCCCGGTCGCATGCCCGAAGGCTTTCGCCCGTTGCACCACCTCGGTCTTTACGCCTACCGCGTAAGCTTTCTGAAGAAGTTCCCGACGCTTCCGCCCTCGCCTCTTGAGGCGACGGAAAGCCTCGAGCAGCTGCGCGCCATGTACCACGGCGACAAGATCGCCGTGCTCGTCCTTGATGCGGCGCTTCCCGCGGGGGTCGACACCGAGGAAGACCTCGAACGCGTGCGCGCGATCTACCGCGAACGCATCGCACGCGGCGAAGCAAAGTGATTTGACGGGGCGAAGCACTCTTCGCGTTCTTCGCCCGTCCATTCTCCCGAGGCTCCGAATTCTTCGGAGCCTTTTTCTCTTGGAACCTCACGGGGCCCGGTCGGCCCACAAAGTCCCAACAAACCTCGCCCCCTCCATTTCCTCCGCCCGACCGTAGAGGAAGCGAACCGTGCGGGGATACAATATGCGGCAAGGTGTCGTGTTGCCCCCGCATCACGGCCCTCTACCTACAACAAATTTCCTCACGAAGGAGTTATTCCATGCGTCTTATTCTCATCGGCCCCCCCGGCGCCGGCAAGGGCACCCAGGCGAAGTTCATCTGCGAAAAGTTCGGCATTCCGCAGATTTCCACGGGGGACATGTTGCGCGCCGCCGTCAAGGCCGGCACCCCGCTCGGGCTTGCCGCCAAGGCCGTGATGGATAAGGGCCAGCTCGTTTCCGACGACATCATCATCGGTCTCGTCAAGGAACGTCTCGCTCAGCCCGACTGCAAGGACGGCTTCCTCTTCGACGGCTTCCCCCGCACGATTCCGCAGGCCGAAGCGCTCCTCGAAGCAGGCATCCCGCTCGACTTCGTGCTTGAGATCAACGTGCCCGACGCCGAAATCGTCGAACGCATGTCGGGTCGCCGCGTCGACCCTGCGAGCGGCCGCACGTACCACATCAAGTACAACCCGCCGAAGGTGGAAGGCAAGGACGACGTCACGGGCGATCCGCTCATCCAGCGCGACGACGACCGCGAAGAAGTCGTGATGAAGCGCCTTGAGGTCTACCACGCCCAGACGGAAGCCCTCGTCGGCTTCTACGGCGAACTCGCCAAGTCGGGTCGCGAAGGCGCCCCGCAGTACCGCTCGATCTCGGGCCTCGGCTCGATCGACGCGATCACGGCGCGCGTTTTCGAAGCGCTCAAGTAAGAACGCCTCGTTGCTCCTTCCCGCCGCGCGAAGGAGCCGACGCACGACACGAAAAAACGCACTCTGCTTCGGCCGGGTGCGTTTTTCTTTGTCGACTCCCCGGCGGCTCTTTGGCGATCTTCGTCGGTTCTGTTTCGTTTCTTTTCGGTCGTCGTCGGACTCCGGGTCCGAGCGTCGTTGCGGCCTATACTCGAAAGAGCTTCCGTGCCTCTCCCTTTGACACCACCCGAAAAGGATTTTCCGCCATGTCCGACGACCTCCTCAGCGAACTTCGCCGAGCCGCCGCCCTCGTCACCGATCCCGACCGCATTCGTGAAGCATCGCTCGACGGGCGCGGACGCCGTCAGGGGCGGGCGCTGGCGATCGTACGACCCGCCTCTGCCGAAGAAACGGCGGAAGTCCTTCGGATCTGCGCCCGGCACCGCGCCCGGGTGATTCCGCAAGGCGGCAACACCTCGAACGTCGAAGGGGCGACGCCCTCCCCCGACCTCACCGATCATGAAGCGGCGCGCACGATCGTTTTGCAGACGCACCGCCTGAACCGGATCCTCGAGATCGATCCCGTCAACAACACGGCCGTCGTCGAAGCGGGCGTGATACTAGCCGATTTGCAACGGGCGGCTCGCGAGGCGGGTCGGATGTTTCCCCTGTCGCTTGCCGCCGAAGGGAGCGCCCGCATCGGAGGTGTTCTCGCGGCGAACGCCGGAGGCGTGCACGTACTCCGCTACGGCTCGGTCCGCGCGCTTGTCCTCGGTCTGGAGGTCGTGCTCGCCGACGGGCGGATTCTCAACCTCATGCGCGCACTGCGAAAAGACAATTCGGGCTACGACCTTCGGGACCTCTTCCTCGGTTCCGAAGGCACGCTCGGCGTCATCACGAAGGCGATCCTCAAACTCGAACCCGCACCTCGGGCGCGCCGCACGCTCTGCCTTGCGCTCGGGTGCCTCGCCGACGTCGAAACACTCTTCACGCGCCTTGAAGCGCACTGCGGGCCTGCTCTCGAAGCGTTCGAGATCATCGGGCGTGCCCCCCTCGAAACGGTGCTCGCGGCCGAAGGCCGCACGGCGCCCTTCGAACTCACGGACTGGACGGTCCTAGCCGACATTTGCACCTACGGCGACACCCCGACCGAGCGGGACGACGCACGCGAAACGGCTCTCGAAGACCTCCTCATGGACCTCATGGCCTCGGGCACGGTAACGTCGGGAATCCTTTCCCAAAGCGAAGCGGACGCGCAAAGCCTCTGGGCGTTGCGCGAAGGGATTCCGGGCGCCGTCAAGCGTGCGGGAGGGAACGTCAAACACGACGTCTCCGTGCCGCGCTCGCGCCTTGTCGAAACGATCGAGCGCACGTGCGCGCTTTTGAGCGAACATTTTCCGAAATGCGCCCCGTCGATCTTCGGGCACTACGGCGACGGAAATTTGCATTTCAACGTAGGGGGTGTCGATTCGCCCGCGTACGCTTTCGAGCACGAAGCCGGGATTCGTCGCATCGTGCACGACGCGGTGCTTGCCGCAGGCGGCTCGATCGCCGCCGAGCACGGTGTGGGCGCGATGAAGGTGGCGGAGCTCGAGCGAACGAAGAACGCGGTGGAACTCGACCTCATGCGCGCGCTCAAGCGAACGCTCGACCCCGAAGGGATCCTCAATCCGGGATGCGTAGTACGGGTTGCCCCATGAGTTTTCAAGGATGCCGATACACTTCCTTTTCGCGCGACGCACCGCACGCCCGGAGGTTTAACGACTCTCCCCGAGCGCTTTTTCGCACGGGACGAGCCGAAGGTCGTTATAGTGTTCCGACGAAATTACAAGGAAGTTACATTTTCATAATTTCCTGCTCTCCGAGAGCCCCACTCACCGCTTTTTGCTCTGAGGTCACACATGCGCTTTGCCATCGGATTGACTCTCCTTTCCTCCTCGCTTCTCCTTTTGACGGGGTGTTCGAGCACGCTCACCGCGAACAATGCGGCTAAGACCGTTGCCGAACCCGCGAAGACCGCCAAGGCCGCGAAGGCCGCAGCCCGCCCGAAGAAAAAAGAGGCGCCCGTTCCCGTGGCGATGCCCGCCTTCGACGCCCTCAAAGGGAAGGGGCTCTACTACTTCGACGACAACAAGGGATCGCGCTTTTACGTGACGGACACCATCGCCGAAAACGGCCTCTACGATGTCAAAGAGGAATTCAAGCGCGGCGAGCCGCACGGTTTTACGTGGGGTACCGGGGCAGCGGCGATCCTTCGCAAGGGAGTGGCCCTTGATCCGCAGGCCATCGAAGGCGTCTCGCTCGCGAAAGACCGTCACATCATCGTGCACCTTCGCAGCAACGACACGTCCCGGATGAAGGGGAAAAAGCGCTCCGAGGATCCGAGCGGACTCGACCTTCACATGACGCTCGAAGCCTACGACATGTCGGATCTGCCGATCGGCCCCTACCTCGTGACGCGCACCAACCGTACGACCCCCGCGGGCTACTTGATCGGCTCGCGCCACACGTTCCCGAAGGGCTCGATCGGCTACCGCGCCACGCTCTGGGTGAATTCCGACGAAGTGATCGTCCCGACGAAGAACGCCTTTACGGGCTCGGGTTCGATCGAAGACTTCTCGAAACGCTTCACGAAAGAGATCCCCTACTGCCTGCGCTACATCCCCGGGAGAAACGCCACCCCGCTCGGGCTGAAGTTCGAAGAACCCATCGTGAAAAAGACCGACAAGGACTCGAAGGGACGTCTTGTCGAAGTCGCCCAAAAGGGGAGCGCCGAACTCTACCCCGTCCAAAAGGGCACGATCTTTTGCAACCGCGACGACGAACGGTCGCTCGCGACCGCCCGCTGGTCGCTGCGCTACGTGAACGGCTCGCGCGTTCTGGAATTCGACTTTCCCGATGACATCCGCGCCGAAGATTTCGGCGTGCCGCGCACGCACCGCGACGCGCTCAAGGTGGCTTTTGCCGAAGAGCGCGTGTTGGAAAACGGGAAGACCGTCCGCAAGCTTGTCCCCGCGCGCGTCTGGCGCGCCAACCGACGCATCACCGACTACCAGTGGCGCTTCAACGAAACGGCCGCCGAAGCCGTGCGCGAAGCGCTCGAAGCGACGAAAGAGGCGCGCCGCGAATGGGATGCCAAGCACGCAACGAAAAAGACGAAGAAGTAATCCCGAGACCGGCTCTTCACACCCTTCCTTAACTAGGAAGCAATGCGCTTGAAAAAGCCGCGCATCCCCGACGCGCCGGGGATGCGCGGCTTTTTCGTGCCCAGATTTTCAAAAATTTCGGAAGCACGCACGGACTCACAAACAAGAAAGCCCCGAACGACGCGGTCGCACGGGGCTTTTCTAACCGATCGCAGGGGTCGGACGTCCGACCCCCTCGACGGAAATTACATGAAAAGGATTTGGTTCATGACGATCGTCGTCGCGAGACCGAGCGCCATCGGGATCCAGGTTCGGCGCACGATCGCCACGGGCGACACGCCCGCCGCACCGGCCACTGCGATGATGACGCCCGCCACGGGACTCATGGCGCGCACCATGCCCGAAGCGAACTGCATCGGCGTCACGAGCGCTTCGACGGAGCCCCCGAGGCCCTGCGCGACATCCGGAGCAAGCGCCGCAAAGGAGGAGTAGGCGCCCACGCCCGAGCCTGTGAGGAAAGTGACGACGGAGACGATCCCCGTGAGGAGTACCGTCATGAGACCCATACCGGCGCCGATCCCTTGAGCGGAGTTGATGAGAAGGTCGATGAGACCCGAAGACTTGAGGCCCGAAGCAAAAAATTCCGCGCAGATGATGAGCGCCACGATCCCTGCGAACATCTTCCCCATGCTCTGGAACATGGCCATGGCGTCCTTGAAGATCTTTTTCACGTCGCGAAGACGCACGATCTCAACGAGAACGACGAAGACCCACACCATGAAGAGCGCGGCGATCGTATCGAGCTTCACGCTCGAGACGACGAGGTTCGAAAAGATGATGAGAAGCACGATCGGCAGTACAGGGAAGAAAGCGTACCAGGCGGGCGCGTCGGGCGCACTCGAGGCTTTGACTTCAACGGTTTCCGCTTGCGCGTCGTCCCCCTTCGCGTCGAAGCGCCGTTGCACGACGTAGTGCGCCGCAACGAGAAGCGTCGGAATCGCGATCGGGAGCTGATACTCGACGAGGTAGTTGATCGGGTCGAGCCCGGCCACTTTGGCCGCGAGGCTCGCCGTCCCCGCCGTCGGTGCGAAGGTCATCCCGGCCGACGTGCCGATCACGGCCGCAGCGGCCGCAGCCGACACCCCGACCGCCTTCAAAATCGGAAAGAGTGCGACAAGAAGAAGCATCGCGAGGCCCGCCGCCGACGGAATCACCATGACAAGGAGCTGACCGACCACGTACCCGCCTGCAAGGACGAGGTACGGCGCCTTGAGGCGCCCCAGGGGCTTAACGGCTACATTGACGAGCGCCTTGGCGGCGCCGATCCGATCCATATAAGCGGCAAAACCGCCCGCCGTCATGATGAGAAAACCGGTGCCCGCGCTTTGCTTCGTGGCGATGGACTTGAGCGTTGCAAAAATGTCGAAGAGCCAGAAGCCCGAGGGTTTGACGCCCTTCGGGAGGAACGAGGCGTCGCCCAGGAGCGCGACGGCGATCAAAATCGCGAGGCCCGCGAAAAGAAGGACGAGGTGGGTTTGGTAGCGCTTCACGAGCGCGTAGCCCGCCACCGCCGTCACGAGAACGGCTATCCAGGGAAGAAGAGAAGACATCTTTCGGATTTCCTACGGTAGTAACCGATGGTTGAAGGTCGAGGGTTGAAAAAAGTATTCGGTCAAAGGAAGGCGGCGAAATCCGCTTCGAGCGTCTCCAATGCCTGACGGCGCGTTTCGCGACGCGCGGTGCTTCGCTCGCGCAGCGCCGCAAGGCGCGCCGTGAATTCGGCGTGCATGGCGTCCACCTCGCGGGGCGCGGCGCTACCGGCCGTGGCGCGCGCTTCGACGATGCGGCGCGGGTCGAGCGCTTCGCGGAACTGCGCTTCCGACATGGGAAGCTCGGGCGAGGCCTCTGGGAATTCCGCGCGCACCACCTCGGCGTAGAGGCGCTGCATGTCCGCGTAGGGGAAGTCGGCGGGTCGCAAGTTGCGGCGCTTCGCTTCCGAGACCATGCGGCTTGCCGCGTGGTGTCCGATTCGGAAGGGAAGCCCGTAGTCACGCATCAGGCGGTCGGCGATTTCCTGCGAGGCGGTCCAGTCGGAATTGAGCTCTTCAAGCGCCCGATCGCCGTCGATCACGAGGGCGCGCAGCACTTTGCGGAAGCGCTCGAGCATCCCGACCGTCGTCCGGCAAAGGCGTTCGTTTTTCGCGGCGCTCTTTCCGTCCGTCATCCCGGGAACGACGTTGTGCACGCGCAGGTGCACGGCCTGCATTTCGGCGAGCACTTCGGACGCATCCGCGCGGCAGTTGTTCATGAGGCCGGGATTGCGTTTTTGCGGCATCGCCGAGGAAACGTACGTGTTTTCGCCGCCCTCGGCGAGGAGCATCCAGGGGCGCGGCTGTGCGTACTGCACCATGATTTCGTTGAGGATCGATCCCGTGTGGAGCGCGATCGATCCCGCGGCCGCGGCCACCTCGACCGGGTAGTCGACGGGCGCGATGCAGGTGGCATCGAACGCATTTCTGACGGGCGCTTCGAACCCGAGCGCACGGGCCATGGCGTTCCGATCGAGCGGCCATCCCGTTCCGTTCAGGACCGTGGCGCCCATCGGCGAAAAGGCTCCGCGCTCGAGAGCTTCGGTGAGACGCTCGCGGTCGCGCAGGAAGGCCGCGACGTGACCGAGGAGTTCATGGCCGAGACTGTTGGGCTGCGCGGCAACGCCGTTCGTGTAATTCGGAACGATCGTGTCGCGGTGACGCTGCGCGAGATCCAGGAGCTCCTCGATCACCCCATCCAACGCGTCGATCACGGTGAGCGTCCCTTCTTCGACGAGCGCCAGACGCATCGTCGAAAGAATGTCCTGGCTCGAGCGCCCCGCGTGAATGATCGTCACTTCGGGCGAGGTGGCGGCCACGAGCATCGGCTCGTAAGCGATGTATTTGTCGACGCGCTTTGAGACGTCCGTGCGGGCGTCGCGCTCGACCGCGTCGATCCCCCGGGCCGCCAGACGCGCAATGCGCTCGGAAATGAGGCCCGAGCGCCGGTTGACGACGACGGTGGCCTTGTTGATGATGGAAATCCAGAAAAATGCGTCGTGCCGCACAATCGACTCCTCGGGAAAAACGGTCAATGATCTTTGAGCCCGAGCCTCGGTCCGAGCTCGGGCGGTGACTCAGTGTGCCGCGAAGCCCGACCCGGGGACAATGCCGAAGCGCGCAATCTCAATTTGCGCGATACGCAAAACCGTCACGACGCAAAGTCTTCAAAATAGAAGAAAAATTCCCTTTTTCCCCGAAAGAAAAGGCCCATGCCGAAAACCGACGACCTCGCCGCCTGGCGCACGTTTCTCGCCTTTGTCAAAGCGGGTACGGTCGCGCAGGCCGCCGCTGCGCTTCAAATCGAACCATCGAACGTCTCGCGCGCGATTGCCGCCCTGGAGCGCTCGCTCGGGTGCGAGCTCGTGCGCCATTCGACCCGACCCCTGCGCCTCACGGAAGCGGGAGAGCTCGCCGTCAAACGGATGGAGCCCCTATTGCGCGCACACGCCTCGCTTATCTCGGACCTGACGAGCGAAGCTCGGGCGCTCGAGGGGAACATCCGTCTTTCGTCGGCGCCGGGTTTCGCGTCGCGTCGCCTCACGAGTCTTTTGCAACGCTTTCAGGCGGAGCAACCCGCCATCACGATCGAAATCCTGAGCGGCCTGAGCGAAAGCGACCTGCAAAAGGGGCTTTGCGACGTCGCCACGCTCACAGGGTTGCCCGCGTTGCCGGGGCTTGTGTGCATGAGTCGCGGCCGCAACGTCTATCTTCCCGTTGCAAGCGCGGGTTACCTCAAAAAGCACGGAATGCCGCTCACGCCCGACCAGTTGCGCGCCCACACGGGCTACGTCTATGCGGGTCCCGTACGGCACGAAACCAAAGTGCTCGTGCGCGGCGACCGCACGGAACCCGTCGTCTTCGGGCAAAGCATCCGCTCGACCGACATCCTCGCCATCCGCACGGCGCTCCTCAACGACATGGGCGTAGCGGTCGACATGCCGCTCGTGCAGATCGTCGAAGACCTCCTGGCGGGTACCCTCGTTCCGATCCTTCCGGGCTGGTTCCGCCCGCCCGTCGAGTGCTACATCGCCACGAGCCGCACCGCCTGGCACCTCAAGCGGGTGCGGGTCTTTTTCGAGTGGTACGCGCGCGCCCTGCAGGCGCTCTTCGCCTCGTACGAAGCACAGGCCTCGGCCGTCGTGGGGTTGCCCCGCGACGACGAGGCGGCGGAACGTTCGACGATTTTCCGCACCTGAGAGCCGAACTCCGAGCTTTCAAGCGGCTCCCGCAAAAAAAAACGTGCGCCCCGGGACTGCGGCCCGAAGCGCACGTTCGATGTGTGGATTGATGCGTTCCTGCGATCAGTCGCCGAACGCCTCCCGCCAGGCGTAAAGGAGGAGCCCGGGACCGTGTGCCTCAAGCGCCTTCGGGTCCGAGAGGCACTGGCGCCACCGCCGCGCACCCGGGAGTCCCAACGTAAGTCCGATCATGTGGCGCGCGCAGGCACGAATCGCGTTCGCGTCGTCGGCAAAACCCGCTTCGAGATAAGCGGTCATCGCCTTCACGACCTCCAGACGCGTCACCTCCGACTCCGCCTCGCCGTAGAGGCACTCGTCGACTTCGCGGAGCATCCAGGGGTTCTGGTAGGCGGCACGCCCCACCATGACGCCGTCAAGGCCCGAAGCTATTTCGCGCTCGCTCTCTTCCACCGTGGCGATCTGTCCGTTCACGAGCACGATGCAGTCCGGGAAATCTCCTTTGAGGCGACGGGCGACGTCGCGGTCGAGCGGCGGAATTTCGCGGTTTTCCTTCGGGGAGAGCCCCTTCAACCAGGCCGCACGCGCGTGCACGATGAAAACGCGACAGCCCGCTTCGTATACGGTGCCGACAAAGTCGCGCACGAAAGCGTAATCGCTCCGATCGTCAACCCCGATGCGGTGCTTCACCGTGACGGGCCGGTCCGTCGCGTCGCGCATTGCGCGCACGCAGGATGCGACCGTGTCGGCTTCGAGCATGAGACACGCTCCGAAACTCCCGCGCTGCACGCGCTCCGAGGGGCAGCCGCAATTGAGGTTGTATTCGTCGTAACCGTAGGCCGAAGCAATGCGAATCGATTCGGCGAGGTCGTGCGGGTCCGAGCCCCCCAACTGCAGGA
>OGJP01000709.1_pt1 | contig 11534 bp, 9 predicted proteins | sample 1572311 | NCBI WGS metagenome assembly OGJP01 (sample SAMEA2582093, study PRJEB24529) | metagenome | biome: Human gut stool | place: China | collected 2011
GTCCGCTTCGATGCGGCGGGCGGCTTCGGCGACGGCCTTCCGGAAGCCGGCGACGACAGTATCGGTCGCGACGTCGTTCTTGAGGGCGACGACGGCAAGGGCTTCGTTGAGCCCCTTGTCTTCCCAGAGGACGCGACCGCCCTTCGAGGCGACGACCGAGACGAGGGGCTCGGGCAGAAGGGCCGTATCGACCTTGTTCGAGAGAAGCATCTGGAGGCGGATCGGGATCTGCTTCACTTCGAGGTTTTGGAGCTTTCCTTCCGTCTTCGTCGTTTCGGTCATGCGGTCGAGCAGGTAATCGATGATGGTCGCGGAGCTCATCGCGGTTTTCGTCCCCGCGGGAATCGCTTCGAGACTCGTCAACTTTTCGGCCGCAGCAGGCGACGTCACCAGACCGAAGGCACGCTGTTCCGGGTTCGTGTGCGTCGTCGTAATCACGATCTTTTGCCCGACGCCCGTCGCATTCTGCGTGAAGACGTTCATGAGGTCGCCGAAGTGGCCCTGAAGACGTCCCGCACGCATGGCGGCACCGATTTCCAGCGCCGACTTGAAGGGAACGATCTCGACGTCGAGCCCCTCGGCCTTGAAGAGCCCTTCGTCGGCCGCGGCCTGCAGAACGATCGAGTCCGCAGCCGGGAGCGTCCCGATGCGAAGGGTTTCGGCGGCAGCGGTCCCTGCGGCACACAGGGCGAAAAACGCGGCGCAGATCGTCGCGGTCGTCTTCCGGGTCATGGTTTTTCCTCTCTTATGAAGGGCCCCCGTACGAACGGACCGGGCGACCCCGTAGTGTGACGAATCGATCGTGCGCCGCAGAGCGTCGCACGGATTCACGAAACATTAGCACGACGACGCCGAGCGAGCGATCCGGCCGCAAACATTGACTCCTGCAAAGGCTTGCTTCGTGTTTCGACCGAGCGTGTCGTCGCCCTCCGGATTGTGAATTTTTTCTTTATTCGGGAACCTCGTAAACTAAGCTATTTGCCTGAAGATCCCGTGTAGATCCGCGGATAAAATTGTTCGAACCCGAACGGACCGCCTGCTTGCAACAAGCCTCGCCCGTCCTGCGAATCGTGCCTGCCGAAGGAGGGAAACGATGCCCGCGTCGAATTTGCACACGACCGACGCGCAAGGGTGCCCGACCCGATTCGCAAAACGATTTCAGATTTCGCAGCCCCGATTCTCGGATTCTGAAAGTCGCGGACAGTGGATTTTCCGTTCCTGCACCTCACACTTTCGACTGCTTTTCGACCGAACACCCTCACCATGACCCACTCCTCCGTTGCCTCGGAAATGTTTCGAGGCTTTGTTCGCGGGCTGCCGCTCATCTGCGGGTGCCTGCCGCTCGGCTTCATTCTCGGTGTCCAGGCGAGCCAGCACGGAATGAGCGTCCTAACAACCGTCCTCATGACGGGCCTCAATTTTGCGGGCGGGAGCGAATTCGCCGCAGTGGCGCTCTGGAGTGCCGCGCCGCCTGTTCTTGTCGTGATTTTTTCGACCTGGCTCATCAACAGCCGCCACATCGTCTTGGGTGCGTCGCTTGCGCTCCATACGCGTCGACTCTCGCCTTTGCAAAACGCCCTCGTCTTTTTCTTCATGTGCGATGAGGTTTGGGCTTTGACAAGCGCCGACATCACGGAGCGGCGTCGCGCGGGGGTGTCGGCCGACGACCTTTTTTCGTTTCCCTTTCACATCGGGATGGGGTTGGGTTTCTGGACCCTATGGATGGCCTCGGCCGGTGCGGGTGCCGCGCTCGGGCAGTCGATCGGAGACATGACGAAGTGGGGTTTCATGATGGCCTTTCCCGCGACCTTTGCGTCCCTCATCGTCATGATGTGGCCCGGTCTCCGTCGGGCGCTTCCGATCGTTCTGGCGGCACTTGCCTCCGCCGTCGCGAGCCTTTTCGTTCCTTCGCACTGGTGCGTGTTGGCGGGAACGTTGACGGGCCTTGTTGCGGTTCTTCTCGGGCTCGACGACACGGATGCGTTCTTTGGTAAGAATAAAGCCGATACCGACGCAACCGAAACCCGCGTCGAATCCTCCTCGGATCAAAAATAAGAAGGAGCACGCCTCATGACCGAATTCCCTCTTTTCGACCCCGCCCGCGATCTCTTCGCGCTTCCGACGTTGCTCGAATTCATTACCGTCCTCGGAATGGCCGCCGCCACCTATTCAACCCGCGCCGTCGGCTGGTTGGTGCTTCGCAACCGCACGGTCTCGCCCCGACTTCAGCGCGTCTTGGAGGCCGCACCCGCCTGCGTGATGGCCTCGATCGTCGCGCCCTATTTCATGACGACCGACCCCGTGATGCTCCTGTCGCTTGCCGTCATGACGATCGCGGCGCTTTCCACGAACCTCGCGGGCACCGTGGTGCTTTCTGTCCTCGCGTATGCGGGGTTCAACGCGTTTTTGCACTGAGAGCCGATCAAGTCGAACGACTTCCTTTGACTTGACCGGCCGAACGTTGGTTGCGGCGACATCTCGTAATGTCCGCCTGATCGGGGGATGTTTTCTAGCATTCGGCCTGATTTTGCCATTGACTTGAGATGTTATTTTTTTCTCGCACAATTTGACGGGCTCGAAAACCCTGACCCCTTTCTTTACCGAAAGACAGTATTCTTCTGTCGGAAAGCGCTTCGATGCCGGCCCGGTCAGGTTCCGCATGTGCCGTGAGCGCCCAACCCGAGCAAACACAAGCCGATGCGGATTCGAGACGTGCGGCTTTTTTTTGCTCCTCGTTCGCATTTGGCTCGGAGGATTTCTATGGAGCGCGATCTGTGCATCCGCGTTCGAAAGCGCCGCGGTACCGTGGCACTTGACGTCGACATTCGCATTCCCGCCGACGGGATCACGGTGCTCCGCGGTGAATCGGGTTCGGGGAAAACGACGCTCGCCGACATCGTGGCAGGCCGCGTCGTCCCCGACGACGGGCTCGTACGGCTCGGCGATCGAACGATCGTCGACATCCGTCAAGGGATCGTTCTTCCGCCGTCCGCCCGCGGGATCGGCTACGTCTTTCAGACGCACCGGCTCTTTCCGCACCTGACGGTGCGCGAGAACATCGAATTCGCACGCACGACGGGGCACCGCTCGAAGGCTGCCTGGTCGGGCCTGACGGTCGACGAGGCGGCACGACGCTTGGGGCTTGCGCACCTCTTGGACCGTCGTCCCGGAACGCTCTCGGGCGGCGAAAGCCAACGCGCGGCGCTCGCCCGCGCCCTCTTCGGGGCGGAAGATCTCCTCATTCTCGACGAACCCCTCTCCAGCCTCGACCCGAAGCTGCGCGAACGTCTCATGGACGAAATCGAATCGGCCCTTACGGGGCTCTCGATTCCCGTCCTCTACATCACGCACAGCGATCGGGAAACGGAGCGCCTTGCGCGTCGGGTCTATCGGATGGCTGCGGGCAGAATCGTCGACTACGTCGATTTCCAAAATCACCGCTCGTACGAAGTCGGAGACGAGAAGGAGGACGCCATTCGGCATGTCGCCGCTTCTTTGGCAAAGCCCGAGACGACGTCTGTAACGCCTCCCGTGACACCCGGTTCGGGCGCTGCCGGCCCGGTCCTCTCGTTTGACGCTTGCGCGGTACGCACCGCATCGAACCCGTGAGGCCGAGTGTCTCGACGGATCCGCCGTGAAACCCGACTTGAACCGCTCCATCGCTTTTTCCCGATCGTTTCGTTAATCCAACGACCGACTCACGACCAACATCCTTTTCGGAGACTCCCATGACCATTCGAAATTCCCGTCTCGCTATGCATCACCTTCGTACGAAAATCGCCGCGCCGGCGTTCGTCGCAGCCCTCGCCTTCGGTGCCTCGGTTGCTCAGGCCGAGGTGACCGTCACCACCGGTTCGGGCTACATCCCGATGGTCAAGGCCCTCGTCGCCGCGTACCAAACCGAGACGGGCGCCAAGGTCGGTACCGCCTTCGGCGGCAACATCGGGCAGATGCTCGCTCAGACCGCTTCCGGTTCGGGCGTCAACGTGGTCGTCTCCGACCGCGCGAGCCTTGCGAAATTCAAGATGCTCGACAAACAGGAAGTCGTCCTCGGCACGACCCCGATCGTTCTTATTTGGCGCAAGGGCCTCACGCTCTCCGCTCCCGAAGATCTTGCCAAAGCCGAGATCGAACGCATCGCCTACCCCGACCCGAAGGCTGCGGTCTACGGGCGTGCGACCGAGGACTTCTTGAAGACCTCGGGCCTTGGCGCAAAGCTTGAAGGCAAGACCAACATCGTATCGGCCGTTCCGCAGGTGACGGCTTACATTGCAAAGGGTGAAATGGACGCGGGTTTCGTGAATCGCCTCGCGGCCAAAGCTCAGAAGGCAAAGCTCGGCGGTTCGCTTGAAATCACCGACCGTCATCAACCGATCGTTATGACCGCTCGTCCCGTCGAAGGCGCCGCGAAGGCCGACGACGTCCGAGCGTTCCTCGACTGGCTCTCGGGCGAAAGTGCGAAGAAGATCCTTCGCGAAAACGGGATCGATTGATCCGGAACGCGTTCTTACCTGACTTTGGCGGAAACGTCGGGATTCGTACGGATCCCGCAAATAAGAGACAGAAAGGATAAATTCCTCTCGATCGACGTGGATTTGTCCTTCGCGAGATTCATCCTATTGTTCTTTCGGTCCCGACGTTTCTCCTTTTTTCCACCCGTCACCCGCCGTACGGCAACTCGCCATGGAAACCGAATTTTCTCCGGAACTCCTTTTTTCCGTTCTTCGCGACCCCGTCATCGCGGGTGCCCTGGCGCTCACGCTTCGTACGTGCCTGGTGGCGGCCGTCGGGTTTCTCGTCGCGGGTCCCGCGCTCGCGTGGCTCTTTGCGCGCAAGCGCGGTTGGGCGGTGCGGGCGCTCAACTTTCTCGTGACGCTCCCGCTCGTCTTTCCCCCGATTGCGCTCGGCTACCTGCTCCTTCTTTTGCTCGGGCGTACGGGCCCCGTGGGGGCGTTGCTTGCGGATGCGGGTCTTCCGATGATCTTCACGCCCGCAGCCGTTTACTTTGCGGCTCTGGTCGCGGGATTGCCGCTCGTCGTCCGTCCCGTCGTCGCGGCGCTGGAGAGCCCCGCGCTTCGCGACCTCGAATTCGCGGCAGCGGTTCACGGGGCGGGTCCGCTGACGATCTTTTTCCGTGTGACGCTCCCGCTCATTCGCACGCACATCCTTTCGGGCCTTTTGCTCGGTCTCACGCGAGCAAGCGGTGAGGTCGGAATTACGATGATGCTGGGCGGCAACCTCTCGGGCCGCACCAACACGCTGTCGCTCGAAATCTTCAATGCCGTCTCGCGCGCGGACTTCGATGCGGCGACGGCTTTGTGTCTCGTGCTCTCCGCCTTCACGTTGCTCGTTTTCGTTCTTCTCGAAGCGCTCCGCCGTCGGTCCGTGGCGCTTTGAAAACTTCACAAGAAGGCTTGTGCAGGTGTCAGGACCTGCAGAATGACATACGCTTCGGCCGCGGGGGCGTCAGTTCGAGAAGTCCCCGGAGCCGACTTTTTCCTTCAGCTCGGCAGCAGAGCGTACGCCGAGTTTACGCATGGCATTGGAGCGGAAAAATTCAACCGTACGACGCGAAACGCCGATTCGCTCCGCAATTTGTCGGCTCGTGAGGTTTTGTCCGACGAGTGCGACCCCCTGCCGCTCTCGGTCGCTCAGCTGAGGCGGAATTTCGGGCGATTGCGGCCGGTGCCGACTCGTGTGACCGTAGACGGGATTCTCTTCCGCTCGTCGGACGGCCTCAAGCAAACGCTCCGCACCCACGGGCTTCGGCAAAAACGAAACCGCTCCTTTTTGCATCACGTCCACGGCGAGATCGATCGAGCCGTGAGCCGAGAGAAAAACGATCGGCAGAGTCGAGCCGTGCGCCAGGAGTCGCTCCTGGAGTTGCGGTCCCGTCATGCCCGTCATCTTGACGTCGAGAAGGAGGCAGCCCGGAGTCGTGACGTCTCCGGCTTCGAGGAACGCTTCCGCGCTCGGATAGACGATCGTTTCGTAGCCTTCGCCTTCGAGCAGAAAACTCATGGCGTCGCACAAGGCTTCATCGTCGTCGACGATACGAATCAAAAAAAGCTTATGGCGCATCGGTCGGTTGCTCCTCGCGGATGAGCGGAATCGCAATGCGGGCTTGAAGACCGTGCGCTTCCGTAGGATTGATCGAAAAGGAAAGCGTACCTCCGTGCCGCTCGATGAGGTGTCGTACGATGGAAAGTCCGAGGCCGAGCCCCGAGGGTTTTTCACTCGTGACGGGCGTGGTGAGGGTCTTGAGGCGCTCGACGTCTGCAAATGGACCGTTATCGACAACGTCGAACGTGATCGAGTTGTCGGTGAGGCCGACCCGCAACAGAATGACAGGCGACGAGACGCCTTCGGTGGCTTGTGCGGCGTTGCGAAGCAGGTTCACCACGGCGAGCTCCATTTCAATAAGGCTTGCGCGAATACGGGCAACCTTGAGGTTCTCCGGGCATTCGAGGGTGATTCGTTCTTTCCAACGCGGGTACGACAGAAAAAGGTGATCGAGTAACTCTCCGATCGTCAACGGTGTGAGGACGGGATTGCGTTCGCGTGCATAGTCGCGAACGCGGTCGACGATGTTGGCGGCACGTTCGGCCTGGGTCGAAATTCGTCGGGCAATGCTGCGAATGCGTTCGGGTGTCGTAGCCTCCGAATCGGCCTGGCGCGCGAGCCCTTCCGCATAGAGTCGTACGGCCGCAAGCGGCTGATGCACCTCGTGTGCGATCAGGCTCGAAAGTTGTCCGACGGCTCCCGCGCGTTGTAGCGAATCGATGCGGCGGTTCTGATTCGTTTCCCGGCGATGTGCTTCTTCGAGTTCGGCTTCTCGTTGACGAACGAGCTTGTCCGAGCGCCACGCATGGAGGAAAAAGCCCGCCAACGCCAGAAGCGTCAAGGCGATAAGCGCTCGGTAGGTTTCGATGAAACGCCGTACCGTCCACTCGCGCAGGTACGCATACGGCCCTGTTTTTAGGCTTTTTAAAAGGTTGTCGACCGCGTGGTAGTCGGTTGCAACCGACCAGGCTCGACCGTCCTCGGTGGGCGGCATCGTCAGAAGCGCTACGAGCAACTTTCTCGAATGTTCGGGGGCGATGGTCGGCATGACGGAAATCCCCTGTGCGGGATAAAGTCGCGTACTGTGCCGACAGGCTACCGTTCCCGTCGCATCCTCGGGCGGCGGTAAAACGCGCAGTTGCCGTGCGAGCTCAGGGGTGCGTTTTTCGAGCTCTTCAAAGGCACAGAGCCTCAGAAACCCGGCGTCGACACGTCCGGACGCGACGGCTTCTGCGACCTCTTTCATCGAGGCGCTTCGGTGAAAGAAGAGATACTCGGCAAAGAACCGATCGGGGTCTTCGCCCGCAGCCGCGATTTCACCCAAAGCGATCTGATAGCCTGAAAAGCCATACGGGAGATTGGCGGCGAGTCGCGTACCGCGCAACTCCAGAAGCGTGCGTTCATCGTTATGCCGAAGAACAACGGCCGTCCCTTCATTGTGGTTCGGATCTTCGAGTCCCGGGGCTATGCTTGTTGCCAGAGGGCGTGCTCCGGTGTCGACGAGACGTCGAGCTACGCCCGCGCTGCTCACGAACACGTCCACTTCGCCCGCCCACACAGCGCGCTCGAGCCCCGCCACGCTGTAGTGCGTGACGACGAGGTTCTCGCGTCCGAAGGTGCTCGCCAGAGTCTCGTTTGTGGAATCGAGGAATTCGTCGCGTTGGTGAGGAAGCGCGAAAGCGCTTACCCCCACCCGAATCGGCGTGGCGTCTCCGGGTACGGGGATAAGCAACGCACATATCATCGTCGTGGCAAGTAGCGCGGTCGGGAAAAGAGCGGTCATCGATCGGACCAAAACCTAGGAATCGAAAGAAGAAAGAAGCTGCGGCTCGGAGTCCCGCCCGAAAATTTTAGCCCGCGCGGAATGCCTGCAAACCGTACCTCTGCAACCGCGGGAGAGCCCGTACACCCATTGAATCGACCCTCCTTGAGGTCGGTCAAGACTACTTATCGGACCTTGAGTAATAGAGTTTTCTTCATGCGGCAACGTTCGCCCGCTTCCGAGGCGACCAATGTCGGAAGCCGCCGGACTTCCCTGCCGCAGGACCACAACCCATTGCAAAGGAGACTTCTCTATGACCGACATGAATCGTCGTTCCGCTCTTCGCACGGGGCTCTTCGGAGCCGTTGCCGCCACTGCCGCGGGTACGGTCGGCATGGCGCATGCCGCGGCTCCCGCCGCCGAGACGGGCGTCAAGACTCTCGACTTCGACCTCGTCGTAATCGGTGCGGGTTGCGCCGGCATGACCGCTGCGCTTGAAGCCGCCGACGCGGGTGCCAAGGTGGCGCTACTCGAAAAAATGTCCGCTCCCTTCGGCAACACGATCTACGCGGGCGGTCATTTCAATGCGACGAACACGTTCGTTCAGAAGGAAAACGGCTTCACCGATACGATCGACGAGTTCTACAAAGACATGATGGAAGTCTCGCAGCACCGCGGCGACCCGAAGCTCACGCGCATCTATTGCGAAAAGAGCGCCGACTGCATCGAATGGCTCACGAAGCGATGCGGCATCAAGTGGGGCAAGATGGTCAAGGAAGTCTGGCCCGCCACGGTGCGCGGTCATGTCGTTGCGGGCCCGAAGAAGCCGGGCGGCGCTCAGCTCACCTTCCAGATGCTCGAAGAAGTCAAAAAGCACAAGAACATCACCTTCATGACGAACACGAAGGCGATCGAACTCCTGAAGACGCCTCTGCTCGAATGTGTCGGCGCCCGAGCCGTCTCGAAGACACAGGGAGCACTCGAACTCCGTTCGAAATGCGGCGTCATTGTGGCTACGGGCGGTTTCCATGCCAACAAGGAGATGGTGTGCCAGTACATGGGTGGCGGCGTTGCTTGGATGCCGCTTCGCGGTTCGGCATACATGATGGGCGAAAACATCACACTCACCCGTCCCTTCTTCCCGAACTACGTCAACATGGACCAGTTCCACGGCGGTCCGATCGGCGTCAATCAGGCGAACCCGTCGACGATGGTCAACTACGGCGTGATCGTCAACAAGGCGGCTCACCGAATCATCGACGAAGAAAAGACCTACGTGGCGATCGCGAAGGAACTTCCGACGATCACAAAGGACAACAGCGCCTTCATCATCATCGACAGCCAGGTGGTCGACATCGAAACCGTCGCTACGCGCATTGCCCGCTACAAGAAGGCCAAAGCGCCGATCGCCGAAGGGATGACGATTGCCGAACTCGCAAAATCAATGGGTGTCGATGAAAAAACGCTCGTTCGCACGATCGACGAATACAACGCGGCCGTGAAGGCGGGTAAGGCTGATACGCTGACGCCCCCGAATACGCTTGAAAAGCCCCGCCTCATCGAAAAGGGCCCCTTCTACGCTTTCGCCTTCCAGGGCGGCATGACGGCAACTTTCGGCGGTCCCAAGATCGGACTGAACGGCGAAGTGCTCAATACCGAAAACCAGCCGATCCCGGGGCTCTTTGCCTGCGGCAACTCGATCGGCGGCCTCTTCTACGACGACTACATTGTCGGTTCGCAACTGACGGCAGCCGTCATTTGGGGGCGTCTCTCGGCCCAAGCTGCCGTGAAGGCCCTGAAGGCCTGAGTGTGCTGATCGGGGACGGTTGCCGGACGTCGTCTCGTATTCTCGGTCTGCGGACCGAGAGACATGCCGATTCCGCGATTGCGTGATTGCTCTCCGGTAACGAACACATGCGACTCGACAGTCTTTCCTCGAAAGGCGGTCGGATCGCTTTCTTTTTGTCGGTCATCGATGCAGGCGTTGCAGGTGGACTCGGGCCTCTTTTCTCCTACGGACATGACCGCGTATCATTCGGGTCGACAACAACAACGAATGACGAGCTCGCCCATGACGACCCGCGCCCCGAGAATCGAAATCCTTTCGAAACCGTCCGACGCTCTGCCCGAGGACGGCGAGAAGCTCGATGACGACGCGATCGAGGACGACCTCGAGAGTCCCGACAACCCCGAGTGTCGCGGTGACCTTCGCGACGGACTTAACGAGAACTCGCCCGAACCTCTCAAAAAGGGCGAGATGACGCTGGAGCTCTTGGAGTTTCTGCACGTCCTTGCTCAAACCGAGTCGGTGACGGGGGCGGCGACGCGCCTGCGGATTTCGACGCCGAAGAGTTCCCGCCTCCTGCAAAAGGCCCGGGGAATCTTTCGCGACGAGCTTTTCGTGCGGCACGGGAAGGCCTTGGTACCTACGGCTTTCATGAAGACTCTGCGTCCGCGCCTTGCGCAGGCGATCGGAAGTTGGGAGCATCTTTTCGAGAACGCCGTCTTTCGACCCGAAACGTACGAAAAGACCGTGCGCGTGTGCGCGATGGACAGCGCCCTGGCAACAGTACTCGCTCCCGCCATGCTCGAAATCCGCCGTCGGGCGCCGGGCGTGCGTTTCGAAGTCGTGCAGCTCGACCGAGACCTTCTCACAATGCTCGCAAACGGTCGGATCCATATCGGTATCGCCCCGCGGGCGATGGTTCATTCGAGCTCCATCATGCAGCAGATGCTCTACGCGTCGCAGTACGTCTTCGTGGTGCGCCAGGGTCACCCGTTGGCGCTCAGGGCCGAGGCGGGCGAAAAGATGACGCGCGAGGCGATCGAAGCGTTTCCGGCACTTCGGATCAACACGCTCCTTGACGACGAATCCTGGCTCATGCCCTCCCCGCGCGAGCAGGCGGCGATAACGATGCCCTACATGCTCGGGGCGTCGCGCATCATCCGCGAGAGCGACATGGTGCTCCGCATGACGGGACGCCTGGCACTCGAATACGTCCGATCGGGCGAACTCGTGGCGCTCCCGACCCCGTGGGTGCGACCGGGCATCGAGCGAGCTCTCTACTGGCATCAGCGCACGGATCGCGATCCCGGGCTCCGGTGGATCCGCGCGATGATTCGCTCCGTCGGGGTCAAGATTTCCGACGAAGAAGCCGTGCGACGGATTTTTTCCACGCGGTCTCAGTTCCTTGCAAAGGAGATCGACGAGTTCTGAGCGGCTCTTGTCCTGCTTGCCTCTTCTCCCGCTTCTTTCTTCGAGGTCGAACTCTTGCGCATGAACAAGGAAGTTCGTTTTGCTCGGCCTCCCTTCTTATTCTGACGGCCCGAGATCCATTCCTCCCGATCGGGAGGAAAATCCCTGCAAAGAATCTTACGGGCGAGACATCGAGCGCGCGTATCTGCGTAGATCAGTATTCCGGGGACCGTTTCGGATCGAACGGAATCGCACGACGGTCCGTCGTGCCTTTGATGTTGGTCCGGATTGACGGCGGCGTCCCGCACTCGGATTCCCCGAGTACGGGCGCGTCTTGGTTTCGAGGACTCGGCCGCGGGTCGAGGAGGACTTTCCGGAGATGCCGGGTAGCGGACGATTGAAACCTTGTCCGCTTCGCAGCGCCTGATTTTGACGACGGTGCTTCGGTTTCGGACGCTTAAGGGAACTTCCGTAAATTCGATGTTGGGAAAAGAGTACAGTAGTCGAGAGCTT
>OGJP01000717.1_pt1 | contig 11346 bp, 10 predicted proteins | sample 1572311 | NCBI WGS metagenome assembly OGJP01 (sample SAMEA2582093, study PRJEB24529) | metagenome | biome: Human gut stool | place: China | collected 2011
CGCGAGACTCTGAATCGCCGTTTCTCCCTCTCGCGTGGGCGCCTTCGCCCACACCCGATACGTTTCCATCAGAAAATCCCCGAAGGCGCTCGACGTCGGCTCAAAGATGATCCGCGTCCCGTCCGCTTTCGTGAGGACGAACGCCCGACTCTGGCGCTCGACGCCGTCCCAACGCACGTCGGGCGTCGCCCCCGCGTGGAAGGCGAGCAGCATGGCCCGCACCTTGTAGCGGAGCATCTCCACGACTTCCGCCCGACGGAGGGCTACGTCATCCGCCCATCCGAAGTAAAGGCGGTTCGGGCTCTTTTCTGACGCGAACACGTCGGCGAGGCGCTCGACACACGCCATCACGGTCGGCATGCGCCAGACTCCGCACGCGTCGTGCACGTCACGCGTGTCGTACGCGTCATGCGCGTTGAAAAGCGCAGTTTCGCCCGACTTTCCGGGCGTCTTTTCAGGCGCCCCATCCGCCACCGCAAGGAGCAACGCCGCCACGAGTTCCGGGCCGCGCGAGTCGATGAGGCGCAGTGTCGCGGTGAAGTTCGGCTGAGCCTGAAGGAACTGAAGCTCAAACTCCGCCGCGCGTAACGCCTGCAAAAGCGCTTCGCCCTCCGATTCCGCGAGAGCGAGCGCCTCGTTCCCTTCCTCAAGGGTGAGCGGTCGGTCCGCGCGTCGAACCTCAAACTCAAAGGTCGATGCGTCACTTCCCGCTACGAGCGTTTCGCGTCCTTCGAACGGGCTTCGCACCGAACGTACCGAGGCATGCAGGCTTTCTTTCGCGATCGCCTTGGCGACGCAGTCGCCCACAAAGTCACGCTCGTGAGTACGGTTTTCCGGATGCACTTCACCGTCGCAGAGCGTCGAGAGGCCGAGAAGCACCCGAACCACATTCGGGTCGTCCGTCACAACCTTCGTATCGACCGTCGCCTTTTCGATGACATCGAACACCTCGCGCGTAGCGCGCTCATGTGCGGTCTCGGTCCCGAGCGCCTGACTTGCGTCTTGGTTGGAATCGGTAGTCGGAGAGTGCTTCGTGCACGTTGCGAGTTTCGTCATTTTGCATGCCTCCCAGGAAAGCCATCACGCTGTCGGGGCCGCGCATTTCCACTCGGCTCGTCCGTCGAGCGATCCGTCGGATTCCCATCGGGTGAGCGGTCCATGTAGCGTGCTTTTTCTAACGTCGAGGTCGATTGTGCCGGATCTCGCACGGGTAGTCCGGGGTCCGCGGGAAACTCGGTCAGCGCCGGCGGCGCGGTCTGTATGAACGACGCAGGGGGTGCTGGGCGGGACGCTACCTGCGACAGGCCGATCATCCACCATGGCCCCCCGACACCCCGAACCGATCGGCCGCACAATGTCTCGAAGCCGCGTGCGAAACGCGCCCGCGAGGCCGCCCGAGAGGCCGCTCGCTCAACGTCCGCTTCCGCCTGCCGCGCCAACCTTTTCGAGGAACTTTCATGACTCTTGCCGAACACCTACGCGATTTCATCCATAACGTGCGCATCGGATTCGCCCGTTGGAAAGTCGCTCGCGAGCTGCGGAAGAAGCGCCCCGACTTTTTGACGAAGGCCTCCTGCGGCGACCTCGAACTGCTCTGGGAACACATCGACGGGATGCCGACGGGCAGGACGGTTTTCTTTCCGCCCTCGGGCGTTGCCGGCATCGTCGCGGGCATGGACGACAAATTCGGGCGAGACGACACGCCCGACCGCCTCTTTCCTCCGATTGCGAACCGCTGGAAAGACGAAGAAACACCTGTGACGCCCGAAACCATTCGGGCGGCCAACCTGCACGGGATCGTCGCTTTGGGCTTTTTCAAGAAAGGCCGTATCATCGACAATCCGTCCATTCACGACTATGTGATGATGACGTACAACGACGAGACCGGCGAGGGCGAAAACGGGCTCGACCGGTGGGCGGAACTGCGCCGCCGCTACTCGAAAAAGACCTTTTGGGTTCCGAGGAAGGACCGCCGCTGAGGCCCGCACTCAACCGCACGGAGCCGCGCCGCATCGCGCCGAATCGAACGGAAACACAGTGATGTCGGGCCGTCGACCGACCTCGTTTTTCAACCTCTCCGATCATAACCATGCAAAACATCAAGGACGTCACGGCCGCGTTTCGCCTCAACCCGATTCAAGCGCTCATCCGGCGCATCCGCATCACCGTCGCCCAGAAGCTGGTTTTGCGTGCCATTGTCAAGCGCAATCCGAAGGCGCTCACGCAACTCTCCCGCGGCGGCATCGAGCTCCTTTCGATGCGCTGCGACGGGATGCCGACCGGCCGCACGGTCGACTTTCCGCCGATGGGCGTGGCGGGCATCGTCGCCTGGATCGACGACAAACTCAAGGACGGGCCCGAGCGCGTGTTCCCGGCGATTTCGGATCGCTGGAAGGACGACGAGCTCCCTTCTACCCCCGAAACCATCGAAGCCGCGAACCTCGACCGGATCGTCGCCTTGGGCTTTTTCGAGGGCGATCGGCTTCTCGTCGAGCCTAACATTCACTCGGGCGTCGTGATGACTTTCAACGACGAAACGGGCGAGCAGGTTTTTCTCACCGTCAAAATCACGGACATACTTGGACGTCTGCGCATGGGCGAAGACTATCGCAACATCCCGCCCGTCGAGAGTGCCGACGGTTCGGACTGGTGGGCGGAACTGCGCCGCCGCTACCCGAAAGAAACCTTTTGGGTGCCACGGAAGTACCGGCACTGAAACGCGGGGCTCTCGCGTTCGTATTCGGCCCGAACCGAAAAGGAAGGCGAGCCGAGTTCCGTCGACAAGCATCCGGCCGTCGCGGGATGAGCCCGTTGACGGATACGGCGCTCGACGCGATGCGCGGCCGCCGGGTACGGCGCCCCGCCTCCGCGTCACGAAGCAGTCCCGATTCCGCTTCCTGGCTTAGAACTGGACGACAAAACTCCATCCGATGGAAATTCCCCGCCAGACCAAGGTCCGAGCGGGATGTTTACTATCGGACCCTCGTTACCGCTATTTGACTGTGCCGCCGAGGAATGCAAGCCGACGCCTCAATCGGACGAAATTCGATGAAACACATATTGTGAATTTCTCAAGATATCTTTGCAGATTAGCTCTTTATGCGTAGGCATGGGACGGCAACAATAAAAGGGTGCATCGGACCGGATGCACCCTCAATGACCAACCAAAGGAGAGGGGTCGACGAGACCCCGAATGATCTTATGCAACCGTCCACCTTTCAACTCAAACTCGGAGCGATGCTCCTGACCGGACTCTGTGCAACTGCCGCCGGCGCGGCCGAAGTGCAAATCTACGGCATCGTCGACGAAGGTTTGTCCTACATTCGTACCGATGCCGACAACGGATCGGAAGCCAACGACACCTTGGGACTTACGTCCGGCATCACCAAGGGGTCGCGCGTCGGCATCAAAGGGGCCGAAGATCTCGGCAACGGCTTGAAGGTCGGGTTCATCCTCGAAAACGGCTTTGAAGCCGATTCCGGCCAGTTCGCCGCCGCCACGAGTACTCGTCTCTTCGGCCGCGAAGCTTCTCTCTACGTCGACAGTGCCGACTTCGGTCAGCTGGCTTTCGGTCGACTTCAGCACATTACGGCCGGGTACGGTACCTGGGGCGTGGCGGCCGGGATTCTGAATCCCTATGCCATCGGTTGGAGCAACCACATTGCCGGCTACAAAAACGTCTTCGGCTTCAATTCCGGCCGTCTTGACAACGTCATCGCCTACAAGTCGCCGACGGTGGCGGGCTTTACGTTCTATGCACAGTACTCGGGGAACACCGATCAGTACAACGGGCCCGACGGCGCCGTTGAAAACAAGGGTTCGGCCGATCGGTACGGGTCTCTTGCCGTGAAAAATGCGGGCGGTGCCTTGACGACCTTCGGCTCCGTCGAATGGTCGGCGTGGAGCAACGCACGGAGCGAAACGCGCGATGCCGACGACGGGATCGCGGTGACGCTCGGTGCGAACTATGCCTTCGACTTCGGTACGTTCTACTTGGCCGGGCAGTACTTCGATAATCAGTGGAAGCTTCCGAGTCCCTCCGAAATCGAACCTCTCGCCTTCAAATCCGCCAAGGGCGAATCGGATCGCATGGTCCAAGGTTACGGGTTGATCGCCGGCGCAAAGATCCCCGCAGCGGGCGGCGACGTTTTGCTCGCGCTCGGCGTGCGTGACGCCGAACTCGTGAATCATTCGGACGTGAAGGCTTTCCGCGTGAGCGGTACGGTGGGCTACAAGTACCCGCTCAGCAAGCGTACGTACCTCTACTCGGCCGCAAGCTACACGCGCGACGATCAAGACAAGCAGGAGGCCGCCGGCTCCGAAGCAACGGTCAACGTGAACCCCAATGCCACGCAAGTGGTTCTCGGCCTTTGCCACACCTTCTGATATCCGATCCGAAGTGATCCGACAACCACGGCCCTTCCTCACGGAAGGGCCGTTTTGTCAGTAGCCGCGTTCCAGAACGGCCTCGGGGTTCAGACCGAACTTTCGGTACCAGTCCATCCAGCGCTCGCGCCCCTCTTTGCCTTCTTCGGTTGCAAACCAGTTCATGAAACGCATCAGGTCCTCGTTGAGGAGGTTCCTTTCGCGAATGACAAGCGAATTCCGCCAAAGCGGCCGATGCCACTCCTTGAGCACGGGAACGAGTTGACCGGCTTTCAAAGCTTCGTCGATGACGCCGAGCGAGAGGTCGATCGCGATGCCCATGCCCGAGAGCGCGGATTGATAACAGGTCATGCAATCGCCGTAGACGGTCGAGAGTTGACGGTTCTTCTTCCGCACGGGGCCGCCGTATGCCTCCCGAGCAAGCAGTCCGAGCTTGTTGGGGAGCGGCTGACGTTTGAGGGTTTCAAAGTCGAACATCTCGTCCAAACTGAAAAGCCGGGTTGTGACGGGGTAATGTCGACCCGTTCGGGCGTTCCGTGCTCTTCCAGATAAGCGGGGGAGGCGACGATCAGGGTGGTCGCCGGCAGGAAGGGTTGAACGTGCAGACCGGAGACGTTGACGGGACAGTAGGGCAACATCGCCATATCGACCAGTCCGTTCTGAACATCGACGTGGTCGAGATTGCTGAAGAATTCGAACTCCACGTTCGGATCAACCTCCTGCTTGTATCGATCCATTAAAAGCACGAAGAATCGGCGGGCGATGTTGGTCGGAACGCTAAACCGGATCGTGATGCGAGCCTCCGACTCGGAGAGCCGGTCGGCCTGCTCGATCAGGTCGCGATGGAGGTCGAGCATCTCCTCGATTTTGGAGAGCAGCGGCTTGGCGTTCGGATGAAACCGCATGGGCTTCGTCTTCCGGTCGACGAGCTGAATTCCGAGAGACTTTTCGAGGCTTGCCAGCAACCGAGACGCAGCCGAGAGTTCGATGTCGGCGGCCACGGCCGCTTGGGTCAGACTGCCCGTACGTCCGAGAGCCAAAACCAGGCGCCAAGCCGAAAGGTTGTCGAGGTTGTCGGCCATAACGTTCTTCTCCGAAAGGTGTAGTTGCGGTTTTGTGAAAATCACAAGTTATGGTTGCGTGTCGGATATAGCTTAACTCGGTTCCCGCTATTTAGACTACCTCCTATCGAGATCGCCGCGACCAATGGCGATCGTCGACTTTCAAAGGAGAAAACCATGACCGATATTTCCCGCCGCAACTGGCTTAAAACCGCCGCAGTGAGTTCCACGCTGATGGCAAGCGGCATCACCGCCGCTTCGGCGAAGGCCGTCGATCCGATGCCGACCAAGTGGGACGAAACCTTTGACGTGGTCGTCATCGGTTCGGGCTTCGCGGGGCTTGCCGCCGCCATCGAAGCGCGTCTCGCCGGCGCGTCCGTGTGCGTGCTGGAAAAAATGCGTACGATCGGCGGCAATTCCATCATCAACGGCGGCATCATGGGCGTTCCCGGATCCCCCATGCAGAAGCGCGAAGGTCTTGAAGACTCGCCCGAACTCATGGCCGAGGACATGTTCCGCGAAGGCAACGGGCTCAATCATCGCGAAAAGGTGCTCCACATGTGCGAGCAGGCTTTGCCGACGTGGGAATGGACGGTGAAGGAACTCGGCGTCGAATGGGTGCAGGAACGCGTCGCGCAGGAAGGCGGTCACTCCGTTCCCCGTTGCGCGATCACGAAGAACGGCTCGGGCTCCGGCATCGTGTTGAAGGAAGCTGAAAAACTGAAGAGCCTCGGCGTCGTCCCCCGTACGCGCGTCTTCATGGAGAAAATCATTCGCGATGCCGACGGCCGCGTCAAGGGCGTTCAGGTTCGCGAAGGCTACAAGTTCCCCGATGCGAATTCGGGCAAGGTCAAGTTCATCGCCGCCAAGCGGGCCGTCGTTCTGGCGCACGGCGGTTTCGGTGCGGACGTGAAGTTCCGTTCGATTCAGGATCCGAAGCTCACCGAAAAGCTCGGCACGACCTGCCAGCCGGGGGCCACGTCGGAAGCGTGGCGTGAATCCGCTCGCATCGGCTGCCACATGATTCAGACCGACTGGATTCAGTGTGCGCCGTGGACGGCACCGAGCGAAAAGGGAATGGGTATTGCCCTCTTCTTTGCGCAGGGCGCTGCGGCCATGTTCGGCGTTTGGGTCGAAGACAAGAACGGGACGCGCTTTGTCGACGAACTGGCCAATCGCAAGGTGCGTGCCGACGCGATCATGAACCTTCTCAACCAAGGCGTGCACTGCTACGCCGTGGCGGACTCGAAGGGCGTGGAACCCATGGGGATTTCCCGTCCGGGCCTTCTCGAAAAGATGCTTGAACGCAAGTGCGTGCGCCGTTACGACACGCTCGAAGCACTTGCAGCGGGCGAAAAGATCAACCTCGAAGGTCTCAAAAAGAGCATCGCCGAATGGAACGATGCCGTTAAGACGGGGCATGACAAGCACTACAACCGCTATGTCAACAAGAAGGCCGTCCCGATGGGTACGGGGCCCTGGTACGTTTCCACGATGGTTCCGAAGGTTCACCACTGCATGGGCGGCATTTACACCGACATGCAGGCACATGCCCTCGACATTGTCAACGACGAACCGATTCCGGGGCTCTACGCCGCGGGTGAAGCGACGGGCGGCGTGCACGGTGCCGTGCGTCTCGGCTCCTGCGCCGTGACCGATTGCATCGTCTACGGCCGTATCGCTGGCCGGAACGCCGCCAAAGAAACGCCCTGGAGCTAATCCGACCCTCAGCGGAGGAGGCGGCTTCGGCTCCCTCCTCCGATCTCACGACGTCTTTTTTATGAAACTCAAAACTTTGTTTTTCGGTCTTCTCGCCGGGACCTTTGCCGCAGGCGTTTTCGCAGCCGAACCCGGTATCGCGTCGTTGCACGGCGAAAAGGGCGTCGCGTGCGAAGCATGCCACGGGCCCGACAAGGCGAATCCTACCGAACCGACGACCGCAACGTGCACGGGTTGTCACGAAGTCAAGGCGCTTGTCGCCAAGACGGCCGGCGTGAAGCCCAACAATCCGCACACGTCACCGCATTACCAAGATCAGCTCGACTGCACGAACTGCCACCGAGGGCACGAAGAATCGGAGAACTTCTGCAACCAGTGTCACAATTTTGACTTCAAGGTCAAATAAACAAGTGACGGGATCGGAGACGGTTTCTCCGGTTCGGAAGCAAAGAATTTACGGTGTGACTTGCAATCCGGCGCGGCTCATGTCCGCGCCGGATTGTTTTTACGGGCTATGACGCGTCGACGCCGAAGCATTCGCCGCCGACACGGACGCGGCGTGTCTTGCGGCACGAAAAAACGGCCGCCCCGGACAACACGCACCGTCGTGACGATTCGTCCGAAGCGAGCTTGCAAACGACACCTTCATCGGTCGCAGGAGGTACCGATGCCGGAGATCCTCCCGAAGGAGAAGCGTCACGAGCGGATGAAGCGACGAAGCTCGTTTTCTTTCATGGTGCGTCCGTTGACCTCTGGTCCCGGGCTCCGCAGCGTTCCGAGCAAGAAACTCGAAGATTTGCAATGGTTGGTTCGCGGAGAAAATCTCCCCGTGAACGGGCCGATTGGTCCGAGCAAAAACCTGCCGGACGTACCCTCGGGGAAACAAGCTGTCCGGGCAGAACACCGCGTTGTCTTCATTGAGGAAAGCGTCACGAACGAGCGACCCGATAATGCAACCGCCGGATACGCAAAGAGTTGCGCATCCGGCGGCAACGGAGAGCCGACCGCTCAAGAGGTCGTTCAGTAGGTACTACCGGACTTGTCGCCTGCAGGCTTCGAATTGCGCCGCGGCAGACCGACAACGAGATTGGGCTTGGTCAACGACGCGCTCGGCAACGGAGCAATCTCAGCGTTCGTGCCGTGCTTGCGCCGCAACTCCTCGATGTCTCCGAACTCAATCGCACGATGAGGACATGCTTCAACACAGATGGGAAGCAGTCCCTTTTCGAGCCGGTCGATGCAACCGTCGCACTTCCGCATTTTTTGAGCTTTGGCGTCGAGTTGGGGAGCATGGTACGGACAGGCCATCGCGCAGGCACCGCACCCGATGCACTTGGATTCGTCGATCAACACCAACCCGCCCTTGTCGAGGTGCTTGACGTGCGCTTTCGTCGGGCAGACCTTCACGCAGGCCGGATCGGCACAGTGATTGCAGGCGTCGGACACGTAGTAGGCGAACACATCTTGCTTCCACGCCCCTTCTTCCGTGCGTTTCCACGTGCCGCCCGCATACTCGGTTACGCGCCGAAGCCGGATCCCGGGTTCCGAACCGTGTTTGTCCTTGCAGGCAACCACGCAGGTCTTGCAGCCCGTGCACTTGGCCACATCGATGAAAAAGCCGTATTGCTTCATGATTCGTTTCTCCTTCAGGCCTTCGTGACTTCTACGAGATTCGTGTGCATGCCGCTGCACTTGCCGACAGGCGTCGGTTCCTGGCTTGTGATGGTGTTGGTGCACGCACCGCGGTCAATGCCGTCTTTGTCAGGCGCGTACCACCCGCCTTGCGGGAAGGCCACCAGACCGGGAATAATGCGGGGCGTCACCTTTGCCGGGAGGCGAATGGCACCACGGTCGTTTTTCACGATGACGTCATTCCCCGTCTTGATCCCGCGGGGTTCCGCATCGATCGGGTTGATCATGAGTTCGTCGGGAGCGATCTCTTTGAGCCACGGAAGGTTGGCGTAGGACGAGTGCGTATGCCCTTTCCCGTGGTAACCGTAGGCTTCAAGCGGATACTTCGCTTCAAGCGGATCGCCCTTGCCAAGCATTTCACGGGAAACGACATAGGAAGGGAGTGCGGTGATCTTCTGTCCGATGCCTTCGGGGAGCGGTTCCTTCTCGGCTCGTTCGGCGAGGCGTTCCGAATAGATTTCAATCTTGCCCGAAGGCGTCTTGAGGGGAGACTTCTGCGGATCGCGCCGGAAGCTCTCCATCGTGATCCCGGTGTCGGCGGGAACCGAATAGCGCACGATGCCGCGCTTCCAGAATTCTTCAAAGGGCGGAAGCTCGGGCGCTTTTTTCCTGGTTGCTTCGTACGCTTCGATCATCCAGTCGCGGTACGTCTTCCCTTCCGTATACTTGTCCTCAACACCGAAGCGACGAGCCATCTCGCGCATGATTTCGTAGTTCGGCTTCTGCTCCCACTGCGGTTCGACCGCCTTCTGCATGGCGATCAAGTAGCACTGGCCGCCCACGGAGTAGGAGTCTGCCGAGAAATCATCGACTTCCGGGCCGAGAACGTCGGGAAGAACGTAGTCCGCAAAGCGGGCGGTCGGCGTCATCATGTTGTCGACCACGACAAAGCAGTCGATGAGACCGGGCGTGCGCAACAGCTTCGCCATCTCGTTGCTGCCCGTGTGCTGGTTGATGACATTGTTGCCCTGCGTCTCCCACATGAATTTGATGTTCGAGTGCAGGCCCGTCGTGTTCTTCGCAAGTCCGTTTTCGACCGTCATCGACGCGGCATCCGTAATGGCTCGATGCCACACGTTGAGGCAGATCGACGCCTTGACCGGATTGGGCGGCACGGGGATGGAGGCGGCAAAGCCCGCTTGGTCGGCTTCGCGTGCGCCGTTGTTGGTTCCGGGCAACCCGATTTGCCCCGTGAGGATCGGGAGCATGGCAATGGCCAGCGTCAGGCTGTCGCCGTTGGCGTGCCGTTGCGGCCCCCAACCTTGAGCAACGAAAAGCGGCTTCGTTGTGGCGATCTCCCGAGCGAGGCGCACGATGGTTTCACTCGGAACGCCCGTTTCACGCGCGGCCCACTGCGGAGTTTTGGGCAGTCCGTCGGGACCTTTGCCAAGAATGTAGCTCTTGTAGTCGCTGTTGGCCGGAGCGCTCTTCGGTAGGGTCTTTTCGTCGTAACCGATGCAATAGCGATCGAGGAACTCTTGATCTACCAGATTTTCCGTGATCATGACGTAAGCCATGCCTTCGACGAGCGCGGCGTCCGTGCCCGGTCGAATCGGTACCCACTCGTCCTCGTTTCCTAGCATGGAGTCGGTATAAATCGGATCGATCATGATCACGCGAGGCCGCCCCTTGCGAACGGCGCAACCGAAGCCGAAGGCCTGCCCGCCGCCCGATGCACGGGTGACTGCCGGATTGTTGCCGAAGCCGACATAGAGCTTGGCGTTCGCAATCTGTTCCATATAAGAGCCGACGTTCGTATCCTGACTCAGTGCGGCACTGGTGTAACCGGTTGCGGCGAAGTCGCCGAAGAGGTAAGGCCAGGCATGCTGAAACTGACCGGCGGAATAGTCGGAGAAGAAGTTCAGGTTCCCGCCGATCAGGTTGAAGAAGCGTTGCGTGCACCGACGGGAGTTCACGGCCACCCCGTTGTTGCCCGAGCCGTGGTTGATGAAGACGGCCTCGTTGCCGTATCGGGCGATCGTGGCCTTGAGCTTTTCGGCGATTTCATCAAGCGCCTGATCCCAAGAGATGCGTTCGAACTTCCCGTCGCCTCGTTCGCCGACGCGCTTCAGCGGATACTTGAGACGATCCGACGAATAGAGTCGCTGGCGCATCGACCGACCGCGCAGACAAGCACGAACCTGCGGGAAAACGCCGCATGCGACGTCGCCCGTATTGTCGGTTTCAATACGAATCACCCGGCCGTTACGGGAGGCAAGTCGAAGGGCGCAACGACTGCCGCAATTGACCGTACAGGCGGACCACGTCCAGGTCTCAAGATCGGTTACCGCCTCGCCGACCGCTTTGGCCAGCGGCGTGAGGGGGAAGGTTGCGAACGCGCTCGCCAGTCCCGCAAGCTGCAGGAAACTGCGGCGGGAAAATGATGACATACCCATTTGGGATCTCCTTTTTTGGACTCGGATTCTTCCTGACAGTGAAGCCTCCGAGCGTTTGAAACCAGATCGGAAGAGCGTCGTGTAGGGAAAGA
>OGJP01000719.1_pt1 | contig 11325 bp, 10 predicted proteins | sample 1572311 | NCBI WGS metagenome assembly OGJP01 (sample SAMEA2582093, study PRJEB24529) | metagenome | biome: Human gut stool | place: China | collected 2011
CGGTACGCACGGTGGTGTGAGAGGACGGCGGTTAGTCACCGCCTCCTACTCGATTGTCAGATCTGTTGGAAATTAAAAATGAAATTCGCTCATTTCCGTACGATTGTTGTAGGCTTCTACGATACCGTGGATCTTTTCGGTGGTAGCCATGACATTGGACAGAGAAGCGTCATGGTTCATAAAGTCGATCAGGGAAGCAATGAACTTGCTCATATCGGCTTCCACGAAATAAGGTCTGGTGTAGATCTCAGGCGGTAGATAGGTAAGATTCGTAGTAATGACCTTATCGAAATCACCATGCTCGTAAGCAGCGTCGAAATTCTTCAGACCGTCGGTGAACAAGCCGAAAGTACAGCAGATATATACGCGTCTGGCTTTCATGGCCTTTAACTGTTTTGCAGTATCCAGCATACTTCCACCGGAGGAGATCATGTCATCGATGATGATGATATCCTTACCTTCAATATTGTCACCTAAGAATTCGTGAGCCACGATAGGGTTCTTACCGTTGACGATGGTGGAATAGTCACGTCTCTTGTAGAACATACCGGTATCGACACCCAGAACGCTGGCAAAATAAATGGCACGATCCAGAGCTCCTTCATCCGGGCTGATGACTAACAGGTGATCTTTGTCTACAATCATATCATCTTCGGAATTTAACAAGGACTTGATGAACTGGTAAGGGGTGGTAAAATTATCAAATCCGTTCAGCGGAGTGGAGTTCTGTACTCTGGGATCATGGGCATCAAAAGTGATGAAGTTATCAATTCCCATATCCCGTAACTCTTCCAGTGCATAAGCACAGTCCAGGGATTCTCTGCCGCTGCGGCGATGCTGTCTGCCTTCATAGAGGAAAGGCATGATGACGTTGATACGTCTGGCCTTGCCGTTGCAGGCGGCGATGACACGCTTCAGATCCTGATAGTGGTCATCAGGAGACATGTGGTTGGTATAGCCGTTCATGTTGTAAGTAATACTATGATTGCATACATCGGTGAGAATGAACAGATCCTTACCGCGGATGGTCTCGCTGATCTGCGCTTTTGCTTCACCGCTTCCGAAACGGGGCACATCCACGTCTACGAGATAGTTGCTCTCGATATAGCCGTGAAAGGCAGGATCGTTTTTCACTTTGTCATTATGGATACTCTTACGGAATTCTACCATGTAGTCATTGATGCGGCGTCCCATTTTTTCTGCGGAAGGCAGAGCGATGATCTTCAAAGGAGCCACGGGCATGGCATTTTCCAGTTCGTGTAAATTAGGCATGATGTCCCTCCTGGACGAGCTTTATTGTTCGTAAAAATATGCAGAGCTTCCTTCGCAAAAGCGCATCTTCGATGCTTAATTTTTGCGGAACTATTCTGAATATAACAATTAATTTATAACATTATGCTAGTGACACGTCAAGGAATTTCTTGTACAATGGATAGGAGAAAGATGGTTAGGTGAATTAGAATGAAGAAAAAAGAACATATTGTAAAAACAGTAAAGCCGGGAAGCATCGCGGAGGAACTGGAGATCGCTCCCGGAGATAAAGTACTGGCCATAGATAATACAGAGATCGAAGACATTTTTGATTATCAGTTTCTGACACAGGATACTTATATTGAGATGCTGGTAGAGAAGCCGGACGGAGAGCAGTGGCTCTTAGAGATCGACAAGGAATTTGATGAGGATATGGGCATCGAATTTGAGAACGGTCTGATGGACGAATACCGTCATTGCCATAACAAATGCATTTTCTGCTTTATCGATCAGATGCCGAAGGGCATGCGTGATACTCTTTATTTTAAGGATGATGATTCCCGATTATCTTTTTTGCAGGGAAATTATGTGACGCTGACCAATATGTCGGATCATGATATTGACCGGATCTGCAGATACCATTTATCTCCGATCAATATCTCCTTCCAGACCATGAATCCGGAACTGCGCTGCAAAATGCTGAACAACCGTTTTGCGGGGGATGCCCTGAAAAAGGTGGACATCCTCAATGCCGCCGGAATCCGTATGAATGGACAAATCGTGCTCTGCAAGGGCGTAAACGATGGCAAGGAACTGGAATACAGCATCCGGAAGCTGATGGAATATCTGCCAAATGTGGAAAGTGTCTCGGTGGTGCCGGTAGGATTATCCAGGTACCGGGAGGGATTATATCCGTTAGAGCCGTTTAATGCGCAGGATGCTGGTGAGATCATTGATCTGATCGAGAAATACCAGAAGATCTGCATGGAAAAATATGGGACACACTTTATCCAGGCCAGTGATGAATGGTACATTCTGGCGGGCAGAGAGGTGCCGGAAGAGGAACGTTACGACGGATATCTGCAGTTGGAGAACGGTGTTGGAATGATCCGCCTGCTATTGGATGAATTCCACGACGGACTGAAGAGGCGTACCGCAGAAAAGGAAGCGGGAAAAAAGCCATCCTGGGAAGGCACCAGAGAGATCTCTCTGGCTACGGGAAGACTGGCGTTTCCTTATTTAAAGAAGATGTCGGAAGAAATGATGTCGGAATACCCCGGCCTGCAGATACATGTCTATGAGGTCATCAATGAATTTTTCGGAGAGCTGATCACGGTGTCCGGACTTCTGACGGGACAGGATATCGTAAAGCAGTTAAAGGACAAAAATCTGGGAGAAGCATTGTATCTTCCCCGGAATGTACTCAGAAGCGGAGCGGATCTGTTCCTGGATGATTATACGCTGGCAGACGTGGAGGGGGCTTTACAAGTGCCCGTGAATATTGTAAAATCAAGCGGATATGATCTTGTGGATGCCCTGCTTGGAGAAGATGCATCTGAATAGATTTTAAGATGGTAAATAAGAAACGGAGGAAATTATGGCAAAGAGAAAAACCAAGCCCATCGTTGCGGTGGTGGGACGCCCGAATGTCGGTAAGTCCACCCTGTTCAATGCACTGGCTGGCGAAAATATATCTATTGTGAAAGATACACCCGGTATTACCAGAGACCGTATCTATGCGGATATCCACTGGCTGGATATGACATTTACCCTGATCGACACCGGAGGTATCGAGCCGGACAGCAAGGACGTGATCCTGTCCCAGATGCGGGAACAGGCAGAGATCGCTATGGAGACTGCAGACGTGATCATTTTCCTGGTGGATGTAAAGCAGGGACTGGTGGATGCGGATTCCAAGGTGGCAGACATGCTGCGCCGTTCCCACAAGCCCGTGGTACTGGTGGTCAATAAGGTGGACAGCTTCCAGAAGTATATGGCGGATGTCTACGAATTCTACAATCTGGGTATTGGCGATCCCCATCCGATCTCTGCGGTGAATCGTCTGGGAATCGGTGACATGCTGGAGGCCGTAACGGAATATTTTGATAAGGAACAGGCAGAGGAAGAAGAGGATGACCGCACCCGTGTGGCCATCGTCGGAAAGCCCAATGTCGGCAAGTCTTCCCTGATCAACAAACTGCTGGGTGAGAACCGTCTGATCGTTTCTGATATCGCGGGTACCACCAGAGATGCGGTGGATACCGAGATCACTTATAACGGCAAAGAATATGTCTTCATTGATACTGCCGGTCTTCGCCGGAAGAACAAGATCAAGGAAGAACTGGAGCGTTATATGATCGTCCGTACCGTCAGTGCCGTAGAGCGTGCCGAGGTGGTGGTACTGATGATCGATGCAGAGGAAGGTGTTACGGAGCAGGATGCGAAGATCGCCGGAATCGCCCATGAGAGAGGAAAGGCTACGATCATCGTGGTGAACAAATGGGATGCTATCGAAAAGGATGACAAGACCATTTATAAATTTACCGAAAAGGTGCGTAATACCTTATCCTTCATGCCCTATGCAGAGCTTCTGTTCGTCTCTGCGAAAACAGGACAGAGACTGCCCAAGCTGTTCGAGACTATCGATATCGTCAGTGAGAATCACGCCATGCGTGTGGCTACCGGTGTGCTGAATGAGATCATGGCAGAGGCCGTGGCCATGCAGCAGCCACCTTCCGACAAGGGTAAGAGACTTCGTCTGTACTACATTACTCAGGTGGCGGTAAAACCCCCTACCTTTGTTATTTTCGTAAATGATAAGGAGCTGATGCATTTCTCCTATACCAGATATATTGAGAATCAGATCCGGGAGACCTTTGGTTTCAAGGGGACGCCCCTCCGGTTTATCATCAGAGAACGAAAGGAAAAAGATCAATAATGGAACGTGTTATCTGTTTACTCATCGGTTATGTGTTCGGCCTGTTTCAGACCGCATACTTTTACGGAAAGGCAAAGGGAATCGATATCCGTAAGTACGGAAGTGGCAATGCCGGTACCACCAATGCTCTGAGAGTGCTGGGAACCAAGGCAGGACTGATCGTACTGGCGGGAGACTGCTTAAAGTGTATCGTTGCCGTATGCATCACCAAGGCATTGTTCACTACCGGACATCCGGAGAATATTTATCTGCTGTGCCTGTACACCGGTGCAGGAGCCATCATCGGACATAACTTCCCGTTTTACATGGGATTCAAGGGAGGAAAAGGAATCGCTGCCACAGCAGGACTGATCCTGTCGTTCCATCCTTATTTTATCGTGATGGGCGTGGTATTGTTCTTCGGAACCTTCCTGACCACCCATTATGTGTCTCTGGGATCATTATTGGTATATGCAGGATTTATGATCCAGATGGTGGTCTGCGGACAGACGGGGCTGTTCGGCACCATGCCGCAGTCACAGCTATATGAAATGTACGCCATCACCGCATTTTTAACAGTCATGGCATACTGGAAACACAGACAGAATATCGTGCGTCTGATCCACGGGAACGAGAGGAAGACTTATCTGTTCAAGAATAAGAAATCAGCCGAAGCGCAGACAGAAATCTCAGGGGAGGACAAATAAGCTATGGCAAAAGTATGTATATTGGGTGGCGGAAGCTGGGGCATCGGCCTGTCAGTGGTATTACATAAAAACGGACATGAGGTGACGGTATGGTCTGCGGTTCCCGCAGAGATTCAGATGCTTCAGGAGAATCACGAGCATAAGATGCTGCCGGGAGTAAAGCTTCCGGAGGATATGATCTTTACGACGGATGATAAACAGGCCATCGAGGGCAAGGACCTGTTGGTCATGGCAGTCGCAAGCTCCTACACCAGAAGCACGGCACACCGCATCAGCCCGCTGGTGGCGAAGGGACAGAGAATCGTCAGTGTCTCCAAGGGAATCGAGGAGCATACCCTGATGACCCAGGCACAGATCATCGAAGATGAGATCCCCCAGGCACAGGTAGCGGTACTGTCCGGACCGACGCATGCGGAGGAAGTCAGCCGTGGTATCCCCACGACGATCGTAGCGGGTTCTAAGAGTAAAAGCTGTGCGGAATATGTGCAGAATCTGTTCATGAACGAGGTGTTCCGTGTCTATACCAGCCCGGATGTACTGGGAATTGAACTGGGCGGTGCCCTGAAAAACGTAGTAGCGCTGGCTGCCGGTATTGCCGACGGACTGGGCTACGGAGACAATACGAAGGCAGCACTGATCACCAGAGGCATTACCGAGATCGCCAGACTTGGTACTGCCATGGGTGGTAATTTCGAGACCTTCTGTGGTCTGACCGGTATCGGAGATCTGATCGTGACCTGCGCCAGCATGCATTCCCGTAACCGTCGTGCCGGTATCCTGATTGGGCAGGGCAAGTCCTACGAGGAAGCCATGAAGGAAGTACAGATGGTGGTAGAGGGCGTGTATTCTGCCAAGGCTGCCATGGAACTGTCGAAAAAATATGACGTTCAGCTGCCTATTATCGAGCAAGTAAATGAAGTGCTCTTTGATGGTAAGCCCGCAGATCAGGCCGTAAAAGAACTGATGCTTCGTGACAAGAAGCTGGAAGTATCCCATCTGCCCTGGCCGGAAGAATAGACCCGGAGGCGGCTTCTGCCGGCAGCAAAATTTAAGTGTTGACAGAAAAACGCAAACTGGCTATAATAAGCTCATGTTTAGCGCAAACATAGGATAAGAAGAATGCAATGAAGGGAAGAAGTACTGTTCCTCCACTTCTGACAGAGAGCAGCCGGCAGGTGAGAGGCACACAGAAGCAGAGCAGGAATACATCCCGGAGCAGCCGGTGGAAAGAGAAGGATCAGATGATTTTTATCAGAGGATCCCGAACGAGTAGATCAGGACGGCAGGCCCCGATATCGGTCGAAGTATTGATAGATACTTACTGAGCTGTCAGATGTGAGTCTGGCGGGAACATTAGGTGGTAACACGAGTGATCAAGCTCGTCCTTTTGAAAAAGGGGCGGGCTTTTTTAGTGCCTTTGGAGCCGATTCCCGAAAAATGCAAAAAGGTATACAGAGTAAAAGAACCAAAAAAGGAGAAGAAAAAATGACAGTATTTGATGAATTAAAAGCAAGAGGACTGCTGGCACAGCTGACAGATGAAGAGGAGATCAAGGAACTGATCAATAACGGAAAGGCTACCTTCTATATCGGTTTTGATCCTACTGCAGACAGTCTTCACGTGGGGCATTTCATGGCCCTGTGCCTGATGAAGAGAATGCAGATGGCAGGCAACAAGCCCATCGCTCTGATCGGTGGAGGAACTGCGATGATCGGTGATCCTTCCGGCAGAAGTGACATGCGTACCATGATGACCAAGGAGACGATCCAGCATAACGTAGACTGCTTCAAGAAGCAGATGAGCCGTTTTATTGATTTCAGTGACGGCAAGGCACTGATGGTCAACAATGCGGACTGGCTGTTGAACCTGAATTACGTGGAACTGTTGAGAGACGTGGGAGCACATTTCAGTGTCAACCGTATGCTGACCGCAGAGTGCTACAAGCAGAGAATGGAGAAGGGCTTAAGCTTTTTAGAGTTCAACTACATGATCATGCAGAGCTTTGACTTCCTGACCTTATATCAGAAATACGGCTGCAACATGCAGTTCGGCGGTGACGACCAGTGGAGCAACATGTTAGGAGGCACCGAGCTGATCCGCAGAAAGCTGGGTAAGGATGCTTATGCCATGACCATCACCCTGCTGTTAAATTCCGAGGGTAAGAAGATGGGTAAGACCCAGAAGGGTGCCGTATGGCTGGATCCCAACAAGACCACTCCCTTCGAGTTCTACCAGTACTGGAGAAACGTAGCAGATGCCGATGTTCTGAAGTGCCTGCGCATGCTGACCTTCCTGCCCTTAGAGCAGATCGATGAGATGGACAAATGGGAAGGTAGCCAGTTAAATCAGGCGAAGGAGATTCTGGCATACGAACTGACCAATCTGGTACATGGCGAGGAAGAGGCTAAGAAGGCACAGGAGAGTGCAAGAGCACTGTTTACCGGCGGCAACGCCGCAGAAATGCCTACCAGTGAGCTGACAGAGGCAGACTTTACCGATGGTAAGATTGATATTCTCGGTGTTCTGGTGAAATCCGGACTGTCCGCATCCCGCAGTGAAGCAAGACGTGCCGTAGAACAGGGCGGTGTTGTCGTAGCGGATGAGAAAGTTACCGATGTAAAGACTACTTACGCTCCCGAGCAGTTTGATGGAGAGGGCCTGGTAGTCCGCAGAGGTAAGAAGAACTTCAAGAGAGTCGTTATGAGCAAATAAATACAGGATCATACAGACAGGATTTTCCGTGAAAATTACGGAGGGTCCTGTTTTTATTTTACAGGCAAATCTCCTTTGGAGAACCGTAGAATTGATACATGCCTATTTTATTCTGGACGAAACTGAGACTTGAACGGATATAGTTGATCATTTTCTGCAAAAAACAGTTACTTTCTGCAAAAGATATTGTTTGTAATGAAAAAAATATTACTATTTAGATAAAGAGATATATAAATATTAAAGTGTTTTGCAAAAAGTCATGAGTAGGCGGATGTGTTGCAGAGTTTATTTATGCAGAGGGATATTCTGCGGAGCATACAAGACAATTAATTTCTATTGCTGATAATGACGATACTATACAAAATATTTCTTATGATGAAGAGGGAAATATTGATGAAATTGATATTTATAAGTATACGCCATACACATGTGCCAGTAATGAAAGCACTCATTCAGCCAATGTTCTATTTTTAGAAATTCATAATGGAAAAATGTTATCGAATTTTCCGTTATAGTTAGTAATAATGACAGGAGACAAAAATGTCTAAAAAATATTTGCTGATCAGCATTGGAATTATTGTAATAGTTATTTTTAGTATATGCATAAAGTGTGGGAAAAATGATTTGCCAACGACCTCTATGATGGACGCCGAAAGAATTTTGCAAGAGTACTTGAAAAGTGCTAATCAATGGGAAGAAGAGTATAGTCTTGAACCAACCGATCCGGTTGTTGGTGAAATTGATAATAATGAAGTGTATAGATTCGAAGTAAGATATAAAGAAAATGTTGAGGAGGTTGGAAGCAGACTGATTAATAACTATGCAATAACGATGGATGGAAAGACTATTTTTTTGTATGATCCCGCAAACGATCAGTGGATTATTCAAAAATGAATATAAACAGATAATAATGAAGACTGAAAACATATCTATGGTTTTCAGCCTTCATTTTATTATCAAAAATTAATATAATGTAATTTTCAACTTTCTGTGATAAATATTTGAGTTCTTCCAAGCTATTGATTTTGAATTTCAGTCGTACTAATATGACATTACAGAGTGCAAAAATGATATATCAAGCTTGCTATTCTGACTTATATCAAATAATTGGAAAGTATAGATAGTCTTATTCTAAAGAATTTCTTATTTGTTTTCAAAATAATTATTGCAGCATAAACGAAAAACAGACGATATTGCCACCCATATAGTAAAAAAGTAAGGGAAAGGGGAAATTATGTTACGAATAGCAATATGTGATGATGAAAAGTTGTTTAGAGAAAATATTAAAAAATATGTATTAAAATATTTATCCGAAAAGGATATTTCATCCGAAATTGATATGTTTAATTCGGGGAAAGAATTACTTGGCTTGGGGACAGATTTACTTGGCTATAATATTATTTTTCTCGACATTAATATGGATGAGATAGATGGAATTATGACTGCACACAAAATTAGAGAGTATAGTATGGATATATATATTGTATTTGTAACTGCTTACGTAAATTATTCATTAGAAGGTTATAAGGTAGATGCGACAAGATATTTATTGAAGAATACTATTAATTTTGATGAGTCTATATATGAGTGTATGGACACAATTTTACATAAAATGAATTACATTGTATTAAAAAAGTATTTTAAATTTAACGAATGTGAAAAAAATGTACAGGTTGATAGGATACTATATATAGAAAGCAGATTGCATAAACTTGAGTTTCATATTATGGAAGATAAGGTTTTGATATATACATTGTATGCAACATTAAATGATATGGAAAGGGAAATGATGGAATATAAATTTATAAGGATTCATCAGAGTTTTCTGGTAAATCTAAAACATATAAAGAGTATTACAGGCTATAGTGTAATACTGAATAACAATCAGAAACTTGTTGTACCAAGAGCAAGGTATAAGGATGTTAAAAGTGCATTTATTGCATATAAAGGAGAAGTGTAATTTATGTTTACATATTTTTTTAGTTTAGCAATAATTGCATTTGAAGTTATTTGCTGCAAAATATTTTTTGAAAGTTTTTGCGATAGCTCTGGGGAAAATAGAAAGTATAAAAGAACAATATTATTAGTTTTGTTGATTGCAATTTATTATATATGCGGGTTTACATTATCAAAATGGATTGTCCTTAAGCAACTATGTGCAATAATGTCAACTGCTATTATCATGCGATTCTATTTTGAAATAAGCTTAGTAAAGTCTGCGGTGTTTGCAATATTATATCAAGGATTATTGATGTTAGTGGATTATTTAGTTTATGCAGGAAATAGTGCAATCGTATCCAGAGAGGGAATAGTAACTCAAGAATATGCACTTGAGGGGAATTTAATTATTATTTTTAGTAAAGTTATTTCTTTTCTTTGCATCATACTAATAAAAAAACAATTTGGCAAAAAGTCAACAGAAGTACTGACAGACGCCGAATGGACAAAGTTCCTTTTTTTCCCTGTATTTACTATTATTACAATAATTACATTACTAATGGAATTTCAATATACTGAAAATGAAATGCAAGCAAATGCTTTATATTCTATTTCGTTTGGAATGGTGGTAATGAATGTATTTGTATATTATTTAATTAATGATATAGTCATTCGGGATGCAAAGCTGCATGAAAAGGAAATGCTTGAATTGCAGGTTAAAAATCAGATTCAGATGTATCGATCTGTTTCGGAAAACTTTGACATACAAAAAAGAAAATCGCACGAATTTAAAAATCAAATATTGTGTATAGAAGCGTTGCTCAAAGACAAAGAATATGATCGGGCAGTAGATTATGTTAGTAAAATCAGTAAGGGCTTTTTCAAAGAGCGAAATGCAATAAACACGAATCAAGTAGTAGTAAATGCAATTTTAAATACAAAATATGAAGAAGCTATTAACAAGCATATAGTCTTTGTCATTAAAGTTAATGATTTATCTAACATAAAAATGGAAGATGAAGATTTGGTTGTGATTTTGGCTAATCTGTTAAACAATGCAATTGAAGCCTGCGAAAATTGCATTGGTAAAAAAGTAATTAAGTTCAAGTTTATGATGGAAGAACAGATGATAATTTTATCAGTAAAAAATACATGTAATCAAATGATTATATATCATAATAATGAAATCGCTACTACTAAAATGATAAATCAGGATGAGCATGGTGTAGGAATAAGAAACATTATAAGAATTGTGGAAAAATATAATGGGGAATATGTAATTCAAAATGATGAAGATCAATTTTACTTTTCTATTATTATACCTTTATGAAGAAAAAACATTAGGTAATCAAAGGGATATTATTGAGTCCTATTAATTAGAAGGTGATTCAAGGAGGAGATTTGTTGTCAATTTCTGCAATAAATGTTCACTTTCTGCAGAAATGATTGAACAGGCAAAAAATTTGATATGATTTTATAAAAGGGGGCATAGATGTGGATGAAATGATAGGCGGCTCCATAGTAGATGAGATGGAAAAAGACAATTTATTTGAAAAGGAAAAGGAAATGAAAGAACATTATGTATATGCATTGACACAAATCGGGCAATTCATTTTGCATTGCAATTCTTCATCAGCCTAAAAGACCTAAAAAATAAAAAGGCATTAAATAACAATTTATTAAGACAATTATTTTGAATAGATATTTAAGTGATTGTCCATACATAAGGTTGGTACTATTTAATGAAAATCATAACCACCGGCTGAGCCGGTGGTTTGTTCTGCCCCTATAAGGGGCTGT
>OGJP01000729.1_pt1 | contig 11174 bp, 12 predicted proteins | sample 1572311 | NCBI WGS metagenome assembly OGJP01 (sample SAMEA2582093, study PRJEB24529) | metagenome | biome: Human gut stool | place: China | collected 2011
TCCTTTCTTTTTGTTCCCTTTAATTAGCCATGAACTGCTTCATGCCCTGGGACTTTACTAATGTGTGATAAAGAAGCAATAGAAGTGTAAAAAATTTTGCCGTTCCTATCCGGCACTTGGCCATTGTGTCGGATAGGTCGGGCGTTAGGCTTCGGGCAAGTCAATCTTGCCGACAAAGCTGTAATAAATCTCAATGTCCTGCCTGCGGGTGCCGTTCTCGTCATAGCTGCACTCATGCACGACGATTTTCTCAATCATTTCCCGCAAGAGGGTGGGGGTAAGTTCCTCAAAGGCAAGGTGCTTTCGGACGATACCCATAAACTTTTCCGCGTTGACGGTGGCAGCCTGCGACTTGTCCAGTTCGGCCTGCAAAGCGGCGGCGCGGTCTTTCAGTTCCCGCTGCTCCTGCTCATAGTCTGCCGACAGTTCCATGAAACGCTCGTCGCTGATTTTGCCGTTCACATTGTCCTCATACAGCCGCTTGATAATGCGGCTCACTTCGGAAATGCGCTCCTGCGCCTGTTCAAGCTGCTTCGTGGCTGCGGCGGTCTTTCTCTTGCCGCCGATCTCGTTCTGCTGGATAAGCAGCTTCACAAAGCGACTCTCATGCTTGGCGGCGTATTCCGTCACCTGCCGGAGATTGGAGAGGACACCTGCGGTCAACAGGTCGGTGCGGATAAAGTGCGCCGTACAGTCGCGGGTGCGCTTCTTGTAGCTGCCGCAGATGTAACAGTCCTGCTTGCGGGTTTTGTTCTGATACCGCTGCTGGTACATCACATGGCCGCAGTCGGCGCAGAACAGCATACCGGAGAACAGCCCCACTTCATCATAGCGGTTCGGGCGTTTGCGCTGCTTGCGTAACTCCTGCACGCGCTCCCATGTTTCCCGGTCTATGATAGGCTCATGGTGGTTCTCAAAAATGGCCTGCTTCTCCACGGGGTTCTCTACACTGTGCTTGACCTTGTAAGAGGGCTTCTCCGTCTTGAAGTTTACCAGACAGCCGGTGTACTCCCGGTTTTCGAGGATATGAACGACGGTGTTCGTCGCCCATTTGCACTCATAGCCGGGGTGGTAGCGGCGGGTGCTGCCTGTCCTGCGGTATTCCAGCGTCCCCGGCGTGGGGATTTGCTGCTCCGTAAGCATACGGGCAATCTTGGTCGGGCCATTCCCGGCAAGGCAAAGCTGGTATATCTGCTGGACAACCGGCGCGGTTTCCTCGTCAACGAGATAGTTCTCGTCCTCGTCCATGAGATAGCCATATACCGGCTTGCTGGTAACAGGCTTTCCACTCATGCCTTTTGCTCGTTTTACTGCTTTGATTTTCTTGCTCGTATCTCTCACCAGCCATTCGTTGAACAGATTTCGCAGAGGGGTAAAATCGTTGTCCATGCCGCCGTTTGCGCTGTCCACATTGTCGTTGACAGCGATAAAACGCACTCCCTTTTGAGGGAACAGCATTTCCGTGTAAAATCCCACCTGCAAGTAGTTTCGCCCTAACCGGCTCATGTCCTTGACGATGACCGTACCCACTTTCCCGGCTTCAATGTCTGCAAGCATGGCTTGAAAACCGGGGCGCTGGAAGTTCGCGCCGGAAAAGCCGTCGTCGGTGTACCAGCGCAGATTGGTAAAGCCGTTCTGCTTGGCGTAGGTTTCCAAAATCCTTTTCTGGTTCGATATGGAATTGCTTTCGCCTTGCAACTCGTCCTCATGGGACAATCTCGGATAAAGGGCGGTAATGAGGTTTTGGGTGGCTTGTCTTAACATAAAATCCTCCGTTTCCGACAGCCAGCCCCACTATTCCGTGGTTTCATTGTACCACGGAATAGGGAGGGCTGTATAGCGGCAAAAGTGTAAAATCTGCTTCTTTATGATTTGTTAAATTGCCGATTTTTGTGTAGCAGCGGCTTCCGCTTCCAGTACCCGCGCCATTTTGTCGGCGGCGGTGGTCGTGGTGTCTTTCTTGAAATAGCCGGACACGACAAGGACGGAATTGCCCATGCGGATTTCCGTCACGCAGTCGGGGCGGCGGGTGGTGCGGGTGTCGTGCTGCTGTCTATCTGCCATAGGCAATACTCCTTTCAGTCGGTAATCAGTTTCTTCATGCTCTCCATTTTCCGCTGCGCGGTTTCCTGCCGGAAGTTGTCGCCGGTAAAGCGTACCGGGACGCACATGGAAAGCAGGCGGTCATAAATCCGGGAATGGGCGGTGTCCTCCGGGTTCCGCAGGTCGTCCAGCGTGAGGTTGGTCGTGACGATCAGCGGCTTGCCGCTGCGGTAGCGGCTGTCAATCACATTGAAAACCTGTTCCAATCCGTACTCGGTGCCGCGCTCCATGCCGAAGTCGTCAAGGATAAGCAGCGGATAGCGGCAAAGGCGGGAAATGTATTCGTTCCTGCCCTCGAAGCTGGCGGCAAGGTCATTGAGGATAAGGGCAAAGTTCGTCATGTGGACGGGGATTTCTTTCTCCATGAGGGCGTTTGCGATACAGCCCGCAAGGTAGCTTTTCCCGGTTCCAACGCCTCCCCAGAACAGGCAGCCGATATTGTCGGTTCGCATATCCTCCCAATGCTCCACATACCGGCGGGCAATCCCGGCCTGCGGGTTCCTGCCGTTGTCGTTCTCAAAAGTCCAGTCCCGCATGGTGGGGTCGGTAAAGCCCCGGCGTTTCAGTTCCTCCACGGTGTCAAAGTGCCTGCGCCGCTTCTCGGCGGCCTCCCGTTCCTCGCGGGCGGCTCTCTGGCAGTCGCACTCTGCCGGGTGGCGGTCACGGCCAAAGATAGCGGCCTTATCCGGCGCAAAATAGGCTTCTTTCGGCTTGCGGCACTTGCCGCAGTACAGTAAACCGTCCTCGCCGGTGTAGTCCTCCGGCTCCGGGGTGGCAGCGGTCATATTCTCCAAAACAGCGTTGATTTCGTTCTTCATAAACTCTCGCCCTCCTTGCATGAGTAGTCTGGTATGCCCTTTTTCGGGGCTTCCTTTTTGTCGTTCCCCGCCCATATCCGCAGGGCGGCGGCATAGTTCTGGTAGCTTTTCCCGTTGGCGGCAAGGTAGCGGCTCATTTCCTCAATGAACCGTTCCAGCCTGTCGGGGTACTCTGCCTGCAACTCGTCGTATTCGGTCTGCGACAGAAAAATATTCTGGTATCGGCCATAGGGCGCGGGCGGCTCCCCACTCACTCCCTTTGTTTGGCTCTCTGTAAGGTTGTTTATAGTAGTTTGGTTAGGGGACGGTTTTCCGACCATCATAAGGTCGGTTTTCTGACCATCAGTAGGACGGTTTTCCGGCTCTATGAGGGTCGGATTTCCGGCCATCAGTTGGTCGGAAAACTGTACCTGTGGCACTCGCGGCACTTTGACATAAAGCCGGTTCGGTGCGGAGAAGCCGCCCCGTTCCCGTTCCAGCAGCCCCGCCATGTCCAGTTCATTAAGCGCCCCCTTTATGGTGGTACTGCCCTTATCCAGTATTTCGGCTATCTCCGCGATGGGATAGATAATATATATCCTGCCCTCGTCGTCCTGCCACTTGTTCTTCTGGGAGAGTGTGGAACGGTCTAACAGCAGCGAATACAGCAGCTTGGCGGTCTGGGAAATCTCCATTTTCAGCAGGAAACGGGGGTAGGGCAGATAGATAGGCAGCGGCGTGTCTGCCATGATATAATCAGCGATAGTATCACCTCCCTGTGTTTCGGGTTGATTTTGGCGTTTTGTCACGCCTTAGAACGGCGTTTCCGGGGGAAAAGGATAAATGTATCGCGTACCCTTTGACACCCACGAAAAAAGCCTTGATTTATGCGGGTTTGAAAGGCTCTAAAGCGTGACATTTCTGCCTTTGTTTCCGCTTTCTCTCGGCGGCTTTGAGCTTCTTCATGCGTCCGGCGCAGCCGGGGCAGTATTTCCCCCGGTTGGATTTGGGGACAAATGCCGCGCCGCAGACCGCACACCGTTTTCGGCTCCCCCGGTACAAGAGGGCTGCGGCCAGTTCCCCGTCAAGGGGCAGGACAGCCACACGGAACCAGCGGCACATGAGGGAAAAGGAAATGCTCTGGACGCACACGCAAGGCTCCCCGTCGTCTAACAGCAGGCAATTCCCCTCATCGTAGTTACAGCACTCATGTACCAGCCGCCGCGCCCGCCGGTGCTGGCGGTAGTCCATTCTCGGTAACTTATCGCTCATGGCTCTGCTCCTTTCTGCGGTGGGGTTCCTCCCGGCGCAAAATCTGGTCGATGTTCCGCTTGACGGTCTGCAACTCCTTGAACCGCTGTTTCTGTTCGTGATAGGTGTTATACAGGCCGTCTTTCTCGGAGATAAGCTGCTCAATCTCGGACTGCAACGCTTTCCGGGCGGGCAGCTTGGTAATGCCATGCGCCTTGAAATACCGGGCGGCTGCTTCGGCTATGATAAAATCGCTCTCGTTTGCCTGCCGGTATGCGGCGCGGGCTTTCTCGGATTTCTGCGCTTTCAGCCCGTCGCGGGCGGGCTTGGTCTTGGCATAGGCAAGTACCTGTTGCTGCAACTCCTTTTTCCCTTGTAGCTTCGTTTCCAGCGTTTTCAGCTTGCTGCTGGTCTGGCGCATTTCCTGATAGGCGGTATCAACGGCGGCTTCTAACTGCTCCGGGGAAGTGAAGCCGTATTCCTGATACACATTCAGCGTCGCGGCCATTTGTTTGAGGTTGTGCATGGTCGCCCAGCGTTCATAGCCCCGGCCTTTGCCCTCGGCCATTTTCTGCTCAATGTCCACAAGCCGCTGCACACCGTCCTGTTTCGGGGCGGTTTGTGGGGCTTTTGTGGGCTGTATGCCGGTTTTCCCATGCCGGGGGTATTCGGGTATGGCTGCGGGCTGTTCGGCGGCTCTGGCGGCGTTCTGCTCCAAAACAGAAAAGACAGCGGCGCGGTCAAAATCGTCGCCCAGCTTTCGGGCGGTAATGGGCTTCGTCCTGTCCGGCGTGAGGTAGGACAGCCGCCCCCGGCTCTCCTTGACAGTCACGCCCTCCCGCAGCAGCAGAGAGGAAAATTCGTCAAAGCTGGCGGCGGTGGCAAGGGCTTTCCGTATGGTCTGCCGCAGCTTCTCCTTGTTCGTTTCAAACTTGGTCTGCCGGGGCGTGATACCGCCTGCAATCATGGGGGCGTTCTGCTTGTCCAGCGCAGCCTGTCCCTTTTTCTGCGCCCAATACTCCCGGTCGGTCACGCGGTTCTTGCTGCCGTTCAAGAGGTCGATTTGGTAAAGCCCCTCCCGGTGGCACATCTCCATGACTTCGGATTTGAAGTAGCGCAAGGCCGCGTCGGTACAGCGGTGCTTGCAACCGGCTTTCGTGTCGGCTGGCCTGTCCATGTAGGGCAGGAACGGCACTTCCTCTATTCGCAGGCTGTTAATGACGATATGCACATGGATGTTGCCGCTGTGGTTGTGGCCGTCCGGGTGGGTGCATACAAGGGCTTGGTGGCCGGGGAAATGTTCGGCGCAAAACTTCTCACCCAATGCCTGCGCCCGGTCTACGGTCAAGCCATTGTCCGGGCCGTCCCGTGGGTCAAAGCTGATGATATAGTGGTGGCTTTTCACATCTTCCCGCTGCTGGTTTTTCCCGTAGCGGAGATTTGCCCGCATACACGCAACGGCAAAATCCTCCCCGCCGCAGTTCAGCGTGGACAGCCGGTAGTCCTCGCGGGGGATAAGCCTGCCGGTTTCATCAAGGACGGGCTTCATGGTAAACTCGTCATGCTCAAAAAGCAGGTATTGTTCGGCGGCTCCGTAGTCGGCGTTTTTAGAGTTGATATGCTTGAGTGTTGCCAACCGCGTCACCTACTTTCTGTAAGACTTCATACTTGAGGGCGGCAAGGTCGGCTATGGCGGCGCGTACCTCGCCGGACAGCGCATTGTAGGGTGCGCCGTACTCATTCAGATACCGGGCAATCTGATTGAGGTTGCCGCCGATCCTGCCGTATTCGGCGGCCAGCTTCCCGACAGCGGAGAGCAGTTCATCATTGACCGCCGACACATGGATAACGGGGCGTATGGTCGCCCGCCGTATCGCCTGCCGGAGAAATTCGGACTGGCTGATACCATAGGGCGCAAGCCGCGCTGTGAAGTCGGCGTATTCATCTTCGGACAGCCGGGTTTTCACAACGCGGCTGCGGTGGGGTGTGTTGTATTTCTTTCGCATGGTCGTGACCTCCTTTCTTGCCGCATGAACGCGGCGGGGATAAGCGGCGCAAGCTGCAAAGCAGGGTTTGGGGAAGGCACTCCCCAACAAGTTTCCCGCGAGGGGCAAAAACCGCAGAATTGCGGATTTTGGCACCGTGGTAGAAACTTGCTCTCCGTGACTGCAAACTTTCTCTCACTTCCGTCCGCCACTTTTTTGGAAAACTGCAACCACAAAAGTTTGTTTCTCTTTTTCTGCTACTACTAATCCTGTAAAGGGCATTCCTGCCCGCTTTCGCTAAAATGACACCGGACGCAGTGGTTTCTACCCGGTGTTGGAGAAATCCTTTCTCTTTGCCCTCTACTACGGGTAAATGCTCCAAATGCCAAACACCAGGGCAGAAAAATTCCCTCCTCGCTTACTACTACAACCGGCAGGGGGCAAAATGGCCGGGAGCGGAGCCGGACAACAAAAAAGCAGTAAATCTTTTTCAAGACTTACTGCTTTCGCTGGCCGCGTCGGTGGCGGCTGGTATTCAGTTTTTATGACTTGTCCGGTGGTTCGTCAAGCCGGAACTTGAATTGACAGTCAATTAACCGCTGCTTTACATAGTCCTCCACCTCGGCGTTGACCTGCCCGTTCACTTTTGAGAAATAGCGGATATATCCGGCATAGTGGGAAAGAATGGTGTCGATTGCGTCCGGGTCGCCCTCATGGGCTTTGACGATTGTTTCATAGGGGAGAAGTTTACTCATAGTCATTTCCCTCCATGAGCCGCCTTAACCGCTGCAAGGCAAGCCGGATATGCCGCCCCGCTGTGCTGCGTGTCCGGCCAATATGTACGCCGATCACTCGCTGCGGCTGGCGCAGGAAATAGTAACGAAAAATTTCTTCCTGCGTCTGCTCCGGCAAAAGGGCAAGGGCGGCGGCAAGCTCCGCATGATACAGAACGGCGGTCTGGCCGCAGGCGGTAAAAAGATATTCTTCAAGCTACTCCGGCTCGGCAAGCTGGACAAACTTTTCACTCATCAGATAATCAAGGGAAACTTCCCGTTCCCACCTCCGGCGCAGCTTCAAGATTTTATCTATGGCTGCGTGACGAATGACTACCTTGCAAAAGGCATTGAATGTGTACTGGATATGCACCTTGTAGGCTTCATCTTCGGTCATGGAAATTCCCCCTCTCTGAATAATAGTGCGGGGCGGTGGCACTTCTTGCTGTCGCCCCTTGATTGCCTACCAGCAAAGGCGGGCGGGGCTGTCAACGGCTGCGCATATGCGCCGTTCATCTTGACCGTTGACTGGCTCGGCTGGGTTTGCTATTTACCCGACAAACTTGAATTTATTTTAAGCTATCACGTTTTACCTTCTTAAGCCTTACTATCATTACCATAGGAATTTCTTTGTTGGTTTTAAAACATTCTTCATAAAATCCATCAATGACAAATCCAGCTCTAAAACAAAGGTTAAAAATATCTTGTATGGAACGATGATAATAAATCTGCTCTTTCGGTTGCCCTTCAATCGCTATATCATAGTAACTGTGCGGTGTCATATATTTTTCAGTCAACGTGACAAAACAAGGGTGTTGCGTTGCAAAGACAAAAATTCCGCTTTCCTGCAACAGTTCATAAACAGCCATAAGAAGTGGTTCAATATCCGTAATATCCATAATTGCCATATTAGAAACTGCTTTCGTAAAGGCTCGATTTCTTTTTAATTCTAATATACTTTTTCTATCGGTCGCATCCGCCACACAAAATTCAATTTGTTTTGCATATTGTGATTGCCGTCTTTTAGCCAATTCTATCATTTTTTTGCTGTAATCAAAAGCGACAACCGAAGCGCCTCTTTGTGCAAGATACGAAGAATAATTTCCATTGCCACACGCAATATCCAAAATGTAATCCGCAGGATTAGGAGATAGAAGTTCCGTTACTTTGGGACGCACTACCTCTCTGTGAAATTCATTAGATTCGTCACCCATTGCATTATCCCAAAATTGTGCGTTCTCCTCCCAGATTTTTTTACTTTCCTCTGTTCCCATGTTCTCTCCCACTCCCCAAATTTGCTTTTTTGCTTCCATTAAATCTTCCTTACTATATTCCATTGTTACCCTCCATAACTTCTGATTGTTGCCGTCTTGACTATTATGTATCTTTTCTTTCCAAAATGGTATAGGCTTTTATTTTTATAATGCTGCAAAACTTTTCTTCTGTAAGGTATTCAAAGGATATTTCCCTTTGCCGCCGCTATTGGAAAGCCAAAAGCAGCGGCTTTTTTACGCGATATGACCGAAAAGACTAGAAAGCAGGATATGTCATCATTTGTCATTTCTTCTCAATGTAATAACTGCATGGCATATCAAGCCAAATACAAGAGAAAAACAGCCACCGCCAAATAGTGATGCTCCCCACCCTGCACCCGACATTGTCATAAAACCGCCAACAAAGAAAATACCAATGCCAAGAAATATCCCGACACCATAAAAAAGTCCAATTGCCATATCATACTTATTAAATTGTCGTTTCTCTTTTTTTCACATGTTTCCATTTTTGTTATTACCTCCTTCGCAAAATCGTCCATGTGGACTCCAAAAAGAAAACAAATTTTTTTCAACGTATTTAAATCGGGTTCATTAACATCTCTCTCCCAATTCGATAGCGCCTGCCGGGTAACATTCAATTTCCCAGCCAGTTCTTCCTGTGTCATTCCCGATTGTGTTCGCAGATGACGTATTTGCTTTCCTGTTGTAATATCCGTCTGTTTCTGGTTCAAAATGGTTCCTCCTCTCTGATGCTGATTTTATCAATGATATTTCGCAATAGCCAGCAATGAACGTTTGCATTGCGCAAGATGTTACATTATCTTCTGAAACATATGCCGGATCTTGTCTAAACGGCTGTTCGGGCGGCGTGGCTGAAACACAGGCTCGCCGGAAGTTTCCTGATACCCTTTTAATTCTGTAATGCAGACACTTCTTCCATTTGTATAAAAATTCAAATCATTTCTATATTCACCAATACAACGGGCAGGGATTTCCCCCTTAAAAATAACTTCATCTTTTTCAAGTCTGGTTGATTCAATGATTGCGCAATACTTTGGTGCGTCATTATAAGCCCGTGAAAGATATTCCTGCGGTGCAAAAAGGGTAAAGGAAAGGTATGGTTCCAACAGTTGTGTTCCTGCTTTTTTCAATGCCTGCTCCAACACGACAGGCGCAAGAAAACGAAAATCAGCGGGGGTGCTGACCGGGCTGTAATAAACTCCATAATCAAAACAAATTTGGCAGTCTGTCACTCCCCAGCCATATAAGCCCTGCTCCATTCCATAACGCACACCCTCCATGACGGCATTTTGAAAACTTTGGTTTAAATAGCCGAGAGATACCTCGCTTTTATATTGTGTTCCGCTTCCAACAGGAAGCGGTGTTACAGTCAAACCAATAGATGCCCAAAACGGATTCGGCGGCACTTCAATATGAATCGTGTAGCTCGCTTTTTTTTGCGGTCTTTCCAGATAAATAACCGAAGGCTCTTTCATAGCCACGCCCACATGATATTTTTCTTCTAATAGCGAACAAATAACTTCTAACTGTACTTTTCCCAAAAAAGATAATATAATCTCATGTGTAACAGTATCAATGTCAAAATGCAAAAGAGGGTCTGTATCAGCAATCTCTGTGAGGGCATTTAACAGGGCTTCCCTTTGCTCCGGCTTTTGCGGCTCTACCGTTGTCCGAAGTAATGGCATGGGATTATCAATCCGTGTTTTGTGAGGCAGGAGTTTTTCATTTCCCAGAATGTCGTTCAGTTTCAAAGTATCATCAGCTAAAATAACAATTTCTCCCGGACAGGCATGGTCAACCGGGACGATTTCACCATTTGACGGAATACACATTTCTGTAATCTTTATTTTTTCCTTTTTTGACAGCAGCAGGGTATCCCGTAAATGGAGCGTCCCATGATACAGGCGTAAATAAGAAAGCCGTTTTTTCCGCTCTGTATACTCAACCTTAAAAACATATCCACATAATTCAGACTGAATATCGTCTGTTTCTGTAATGAAAGTTTCTGTAATCGCTTCAATCAGTTTTTCTGTTCCTAAATTGTCTTTTGCACTCCCATGATAAACAGGAAACAAAGAGCAGCATCTGGTTCTTTTGCACTTTTCATATTGTAATTCCTGTATATCCAAAGAATCCTCTGCAACATATCGTTCTAATAGTTCATCGCTTCCGGAAATAATCATATCCCATTTGTCCAAATCAGAAATATCGGTCATGGTTATCTTTGGCGACAGGGAAACCTCCTGCATGACAATCATATCACTGGTAAGTTTATCTTTAATGCTTTGGTAAACACGCCGCAGGTCGATCCCATTTTGGTCTATCTTATTTATAAAGATAATTGTCGGAATGTCCATTTTCTGAAGCGCATGGAATAATATACGGGTTTGTGCCTGTACGCCGTCTTTTGCCGAAATGACTAAAACAGCTCCGTCAAGGACAGATAAAGAGCGGTATGCTTCGGTTAAAAAATCCATATGACCGGGAGTGTCCACGATATTGATTTTATAATCATTCCAGCAAAAAGAAGTAACCGCTGTCTGAATGGTAATTCCGCGCTGCCGTTCCAAAATCATAGTGTCTGTTCTTGTAGTTCCTTTATCCACGTTTCCTTGTTCCGCAATCGCTCCACTGGTGTACAGCAGGCTTTCCGTCAATGTTGTTTTTCCTGCGTCTACATGGGCGAGAATTCCAATATTGATTATTTTCATGTGATTGTCCTCCTTTTACAGCCCCAAAAGGGCATAAAAATCCCCAGCAGTAAAATACTTTTACCACTGGGGATTATAATTTGCGGACATACACATATACAGCATACACCTGTTTGTGATTGCTGTTTTTCGGATATGTCAAAATTGATAAGGCAAAAGTATTTTTAAATTGGGTACAAAAAACCAAGCCCCCACAAAAGGGACTATCATAATCCTTTGTTCCCACTATTTGATTATAGTTTTATTTAAGAATACCTTG
>OGJP01000730.1_pt1 | contig 11166 bp, 12 predicted proteins | sample 1572311 | NCBI WGS metagenome assembly OGJP01 (sample SAMEA2582093, study PRJEB24529) | metagenome | biome: Human gut stool | place: China | collected 2011
TATGCGATACAGATCACCACTGCATCAATCACAACATGAAGACGGTTGAAATACCGTTGATTGTCTTTAATCAAGAGTCCTCATCCTTTTCCCCTCAATTTCCCCTTCTGCCCGGCAGAAAAAGAAGTATATTTTTCCAAAGTTCAACTTGAATTGCCACATAAGCGGGCAAATTCTTCCATAAAAAACGAACTTTCCGGTCCTTGTGCTTCCTGCACAGCTCAAAACCTCTTGCAAGCCCCTCCCGGTAATCTTTTCCAAGTCCCTTTTTCACAAAAAACAGATATTTTATCAGAAATCCCACCAGCAAAAACGGCAGATTCAAAAGCATCTGTGCCAGCGGCATATTCTTGTAGATCATATACAGGTTATTTCCTGCTGAATGAAGCACCTTAAACCGATTATATCTGGAACCGCTGGTGGCACTTCCTACATGAAACACCTCTGCATCCGGTTCGTACCAGCTCTTCCATCCATGGATCCTTGCTCTCCAGCACAGATCCATATCTTCCAGATAGGCAAAATGGGCTTCATCAAAACCACCGATCAAACGCACCAGCTCTGTCTGATAGATGGCCGCTCCTCCGCAGGCGGAGAAAATCTGATCAGCGGTCTCATATTCTTGTTTGGGACGCCCTTTTCCTCTGGCAATTCCCCAGCCAAATGCACAGTAAAAATCACCTGCATCATCCAGAAGATCTCTCTTCGTGTACATCAACATGCGTGCACTGCAGGAAAATCGGCTCTTGTCCTCCTTCATAGATGCTACCAGACTGGCAGCGAACAAAGGCCGGACTTCTGTATCATTGTTCAACAATATGACATACGGGCTTTTTGCCCTGTTGATACCTTCGTTGACTGCCCGACAGAACCCGTAGTTCTGATCCAGGCAGACCAGTTCACATTGTGGATAGTTGGAAGAGATAAACTCCTGACTTCCATCCACGGAACCATTATCTATAATGATCACATCCATCTGAACCCCTGTCTGTGCAAGTACAGAGTCCAGACAGGTTTTCAGAAATGCGATCCCGTTATAATTCGGAATCACAATCGTTACGTCTGACATGCGTAAACTTCTCCCTAAGGATATTCCCGGATTCGATAATCGCTGCTTTCAAGCGACAGATTCGCGTTATAATATCCATCCGGTTGTTCCAGCAGCGCTTTCCACTTTTTACGGAAAACCGTTGCTGTCCGCTGCGCTTTTTTCTTCTGTAGGGTTCTGCCCTGGCAGAGCAGGATCACACCTGGATCATAGACATTGTTTAATCCAAGCTGTTCCAGTTTCAGACACAGATCCACATCCTTATATCGGTCTTCTACTTCCTCCGAAAATCCTCCAGCCTGAAGAAAGGATGTTCTTCTGACCATCATTGCTTTTCCAGATACTGCATGGAAGTTCTGCTGCAAAACCGCTTTATGAAAATATCCTGTGTATCCGAACCTTAATCCTTCAAAAGCGTCTCCTGCAAGGCCATTCAGATCCAGGATCTTAGCCCCGGCCACCAGTCTGCCGCTGTTATCATAGACCCGGCCACCCACAGCTCCCACATAAGGCCGCTGTGCATTTCCCAGAAATGTTTCCAAAAAGCCTCTGGAAACCTTCTCTACCTGTCCGTCCAGAAACAACAGATAGTCGCTGTCCATCTTCTCAGCCAGTCTGGAAAATGTTACAAAATTATTACGCGCACTAGTACAATATACTACTTTTATAGGTATTTGTCTATGTTCTTTTATAAAATTCAGAATTCCTTTATTTTTCTCCGGACCATTCCAGAGTACCAGAATCTCAAAGTTTCCATAAGAACGATGGCGGCTGACCGCCCGTACAATCCGGCGAAGGTCCTTCAAGGATGTTACATTCATCAGCACAATACTGACTTTTGCATTACCCTGTACCCGATAATTCACCCGGTAAAATCCCGGATTGTCCATGGGTTCTACGACTGCATCCTCACCCATTCGTTTCAGATGCGCTTCCACAGCTTTTCGACCAGCTTCATAAGCATATGATTTGCTTCCAGGATTAGCTGCGGTCGATGCTGTATGACTTCTCCAGTGATAGAGTACCTGCGGAATGTGTCCGATTTGTTTCGCCTTTTCACTGCAACGCAGGATCAGATCATAATCCTGTGCACCATCGAACTCTTCCTTATATAATCCAGCCTCCATCAGAAGATCTTTCTTCACTGTCAGCAAATGACAGATATAATTATTGCTTCTTAACAATTCCCTGTTGAAATCCGGTTTGAAATGAGGTTTAAAATATGTCTTTGAATCAAAGGTTACCTTATCCTCATCGGTGTAGACCATATCAGTCTCCGGATGGTTCTGAAGCCATTTGACAATTTCAAACAATGCGTGCTCTTCCAGCAGATCATCATGATCAAGAAGTGCCACATACTCCCCTTCTGCCATGTTCACTGCTGCATTGGTATTGCCTGCAATCCCAAGATTGCTGCCAAGCTTCTGATAACGGACTCTCGGATCCTTCTCCACATACTCGCAGATCACAGTCCCTGCCGTATCATCCTCTCCACTTCCATCTGCCAGACAAAGTTCCAGCTTTCCATAAGTCTGGTTCAGTACCGATTCGATCATTTCCCGGAGAAATACTTCCGGTGTACGATAAATTGGCACTACAATACTGATCAGTGGTTCCTGGACAAAATGATGTTCTCTCTGCAGTTCCTTCTCGCTTTCAGAGGGACGATTGAGGATCATCCATTCCTGATATCCCCGCTCCAGTGCATTTCTTCCAAAATGCTCTCTGGCTTTCCGGTACAGCTTACCCATTCCATATGCTTTTACATATTGATAACCACGCTGAGCCAGTCCTGCGTGTGCTGCCAGTCGATCATTTCCCATATCAGAATGTCACTTCCCCATCGTGGGAGATCATAGATGCACTGAGCATACCATCCAGTGCTGCCACTTCAGATACAAGGGCACTTTCTTCTTTTACTTTAAGCTCAATCACCAGATCCAGACGTCCTTTAGACAGGTTTCTGGATTTTACTTTGTAATAACGGGCATATTTTCCTACCACATCCAGAACCGCTTTTTCGCCATTCATCTCAGAGCTGTTTACTACAAGCATCATCGGTGCTTTTCCTACCGGAAGCATATCCAGCACCAGAATGAATACGGTAACTCCTACAGAAGTAACCAATGCGATCTCATACAGACCTGCACCACAGATGATTCCAATACTGATAGACCAGAACAGGAATGCCAGATCCATAGGATCCTTGATTGCTGTACGGAAACGAACGATGGACAGGGCACCTACCATACCAAGGGAAATCACCAGATTAGACTGCATTGCCAGAATGATTGCTGATGTGATCAGCGACATGACTGCCAAAGAAATGTTAAAATTCTTGGAATAGAACACTTTTCTTGTAACCAGACGATAGATTGCAAAAATGTATAATGCAAGAAGTGCGGTTACGATCAAGGTTGCAGCAATCTTACCAGTAGTAATATCCATGCTGGTAAATCCTTCTAAAAATGATTTCTTAAATACGTCTTTAAATCCCATCTTATGTAATCTCCTTTTTCTTTAAGAATAGTAACTGTTCAGAGCCACATTCGCAAAACCGCCTCTTCGAGGCTTTCCTTTTGCTCATGTATGGCTTCTCGCCATATACATGTCCCAAAATATGCTCATGTATGCGAGCATACATCGCATATTTATGTGACATGTGCATGGCTCTGAACGTTACTACAAATGATAACGTCTGCATAAATAATATTTTGAGAATGCGGTTCTGTGAAGTCCCTGAAGCTGCACGGCTCTGTAGATGAAATCCGGCAGATATTCATCATACTTTACTTCCAGAATATGCTGTCCCGCCGGCAGGATCGGTCTGGTCGGAATCTGATCTTCCAGAAACAGCTCGACCCTTGACGATGATCGGATATTCTCATCCAGCGTGATCCGCACATTACCCTGTGGGTAAATATAAGGCACTCTGTCATATTCAACGATGACTTTCGGTCGCAGAAGTCTTGTCCTCATCAGAAGACAGAGCTTCTGGAGTACCGGCGGCGCATCCTTACCAATGTCAGGAATCTCCCCGCGCATCAGCATCTCACACTGCTCTTTTGTGATCGGGCAGGACAACTTCTGTGTCTTCTCCCGAACCTTTCGCTTCAGTTCCAGCGAGATCCGACTGTCGCTGTGATTGTAGATCCGGATACGAAACTTTTCTCTTGGATCCACACCGGCTTCATTTTCCTTCAGATAGCGATCCTCATAGTCATCAAAATACAGGCTTCGGATATTGTAGATACCATCCGGTCCCACATGGGGATCCAAAGGGATCAGGCCTGTCAGACGCACCTGTATGGTCTTTAGTTGTCCCAGCGTACTTAAATATTTAAATTCATGCCGGAACCGGTTTTCCATAAGGGAGGGATCAAATACTTTTGACTCCATCTTGTCAACTCCAATTCTCTTCTTTTATTGTTTCATTGTTGTATCATTTTATCCAGAAACTCAGTTCTTTCCTTCATAAACTGCTTCATTCCATCATAATCGGCATCGTGGCGGCTGTCCGGCCATCTTGTGGCATCCCTCGTAAATGCACCGGAATCCTGTACCTGATGGATACATTCTGTAAGAATCTCATGCATGGATTCTTCTGACAGAATTCCACTTCTTAATTCTGTCCAACGATCTTTGATCCTTTCCCGGATTCCACCCACATCAAGTTCAATCAGACGATCCAAAAGCGGCCACTCCAGATATCGATCTGCATTTTCCGGCGCCCATTTCACATACAGCTCTTCCTTACTGTCCACGTAGACATTTCCCCAGGTCAGATCCGTATCCCACGGCACCAGATACAGCTTGTATCCCTGATACCCATCGGTGTCCTTTTTAAAAGCAAAGAACATATTTTTATAAATATTATCCTCTCCATAAAGGAACTGCAGATAGATCCAGATGTCTGCCACATTATCAAGATCCAGCAGCTGCTGTGCATCCTGTGCAAACTCTTCATCTTCCTCTTCTGTTATGGATATAAACTGCCGCAATTGCTTCCAGTCCAGCGATGTTCCATTTCCCTTTTTTCCTTTGATCTCCATACCGAGAACTGTCAGATAATCATCTGGTCCGGCGGAATCAAACAACTCCTGGGAAAGTGCCCGTCCGTAGGTTCGCTTATATAGATATTCCTCATCCGTGATCGCCAGCTGCGTCTTGTCCACCGGTTCAAAGATGCCATAGAGCCCCCGGTACTCTCCATTGACCACCAGCTCCACATATTTCATCTTTGTGCCAAAATAAGCATCATAGGGTGTGTCCTCCGCGCCGATCCCGGCCCAGAGTTCTGTATTAAATTTATCCCGGACTTTCGTGCCGTCACTGTAGATTGCATAAAAGATCCAGGAATCCGACTTTCGCATGCCAAGCACTGACTGCATGTTTTTACGACTGATGCCTGTGGAAGTCACATCCACCAGATTAACCCGATATCCTTTCTTCGGATAAGCCCGGGTAGTCTGTCCTCTCTCATGGGCTTCAAAGACGGACGTCAATACCCAGTCTTCCTGTCCACAGGCTTCATAAAAAGACACTGCTCCTGCAAATACTGTATCAATATCAAGATCCGCTGCCGTCTCCATCTTCACTACAGGAAGACCTGTAAATACCACATACACTTTCCTGCAGGTTCCACCCTCCCGGTTCCATGCCAGAAATGGAATATGCAATCCCTGTGCTACAGTCTCCTGCTTGTCAAGCAGTGTATAGTCTTTCATAGGAAGGATCTCGATACTGTCATCCACATTAGAAAATGTACCTGCTTCCCATTCTTCCAGATCCATGTCTACCGGAAGATAAAATATCATCTGTTCCCGGTCGCAGGCCAGTTCTTCTCCTTCAAAGCACAGCTTCACCTGGTCCGCTTCCAGCGTCTTCGCCAGCCGCTTATACAGTCTGGATGCTTCTTTCACCTGTCCCGCCAGGGCACCTGCAGTCAATGTCTCTGCCGGCTGTTCCTCCTTCTTTTCCGGATATGCGAAAAAAAAGAGGGAGCCAATGAACAATACTACACTGAACAACAGTACCAGTTTTTTTGTCACTCTGTCTCTCCTGTCTGTATCCACTTAATAGATTTCGTCAGAAAATTCCGACACTGATTTTATCTATTATAGCAGTTTTAGGAAGGATACGCAACAAGCAAGGCATTTTCTCTTTATTATAGCCATAAATACAAATATTTGCCAAGATACAATCTTCCCGGAAATGTTTATTTTTTGCCGCTGGAAGAACCTTTACTTTTTACAGCGTTGGTGTTAATGTAGGAATACTATCGTATATAAATAAGAATCAAAAATATAAGGAGCTTTCAAATCTATGAAAAAAAGAATTCTGGCAGCCGGTATTCTGATGCTGATGTTCATCGTTACCGCCTGTGGAAATGATGAACTGGTTGAAACACCGGTGGTTACTGATATTTCTGTGGATGAAAACGGAAACCCACTGGAAGGCTATGAAACCTGGGCCACTGCTCCAGACTATAAAAGTACCCTGATCACCAGCAGTTCCATCCGCTATCTGTCAGTCACAGCGGGATCTCTGGTCTCAGAAGCCAATCTGACTTGGTTCTCCCCTTCCGAGACAGCCGGCCAGGTCTTCTGGACCTCTGCTGACGATACGGACTTTGCAAATGCATCCGTCTTTGATGCTTCCTCTTCTGCCTCTGAGGAAGTGGATGGCTACTATATCAACCGCGCCAAAGTCACGGATCTGACTCCCGGAACGGATTATCTGTATCGAGTAGGAGAAGGGGACAACCTCTCTCCTTCCTATACCTTTCATGCACCGGAAGATTCTGACACATTACGATTCACCGCCATTGGTGATCCACAGCTTGGCAAGCCATTAGACCAGCTGGATTCTCAGAAAAATATCTGGCATAAGGTACTGAACAAGATCAAATATCATTTCCCAGATTCCAGTCTGCTGGTCTCCCTTGGTGACCAGGTCAACAATTATGATGCTCAGGAAGCATATGCAGCACTCCTCGATCAGGGCGTGCTCTACAGTATGGAACTGGCTCCAGTCAAGGGCAATCATGAGCAGGGTGGGCATCAGTACTCTGAGCATTTTACACTGCCTAATCTATCCACCCTTGGAACCTGTGATGATGACGGTGATGGGGATTACTGGTTTGTCCGCGGCAATACTCTCTTTATGATCCTGGATGTGATTGATGAAACAAAATGGGGAGAACATGAGCAGTTTATCGCTGATACCTGTGCTGCCAATCCAGATGTGAAATGGAGAATTGTCTGTTCCCACTACTCACCTTACAATTCCTATCAGGATTATTTGGAAAATGCGAAGAGAATCCGCCCCTACTACTTAAGCTTTACTTCTAAATATGACATCGACCTTGTAATGTGCGGTCATGACCACAGTTATATGCGCAGCAACTTTATCCAGGCGGATGGAAGTTATAAGGAATATGAAAGCCCGGCCGTAAACCCGGAAGGAACCATGTATCTGACCTTGAGTTCCTCCAGCGGAAGTCTTTTCCATAACCCCACTGCGCAAAACGAAGCAGCTGTGGCTAAAAAACTGAAAAAGCCGCAGGTGACAGATATCCAGATCACCGACAACAGCCTGAAAGTGAAGACCTATGAAGCCGAAAGCTGGGAAGTGGTAGATGAATTCGAGATTCAGAAATAGTAACTTGCTGGCAGAACTTTTTACCAGAAAAGAACCGATATATTTTTTACTCAAGTGATATCTATCGAGTATACTTAATTTAGAAATCGGAATTTGAAAAAGGAGTGTGATTGTGTGAAGAAGAAAAGCATCATTGCGATATGTGCTGTATGCGTAATTTTAGGTGTGGCAGCAGTCCTTGCATTGACTGGAAGCAGAGGAAATATCTCAAATGTTAATCGTGTTGTTGGTTACTCTGCACTCTATGATGAAAATTCAATTAACGAAGCATTTAATGTCATAGAGAAAAAATTTGCAAAAGATTTTGAAGGTTGCACACTTACTGAACTTCGCTATGACGAGGATGTTGAAAACAAATTTGCAGAAGAAATTGAGAAATATCACAAAGAAAATAACCAAGAACTTATTGTAGTATTATCAACCTTTGATACAGACGAAAAAGGTGGAGATGGTGAATTCAATCCTAATGATACATATACCAACTGGCAATGGCATTTAGTGAAAACGGCAAATAAAAAGAGTTGGGATATAATCAATTGGGGTTATTAATCAATCGGGATTTGTGAGTATAGCAATATAATGGAGAATAACTTGAAATGATTAGAAAGTTGCAGAAAATAGATATAAATAGAGTCGCTGACATATGGTTAAAAACCAATCTGAAAGCACATTATTTTATCCCTGAACAATACTGGACAAATAATTATGAAGTTGTGAAAGAAATGTTGCCGCAGGCAGAAGTTTATGTGTATGAAGATGATAAAATAATTCAAGGATTTATAGGAATAAACGATGAATACATAGAAGGTATTTTTGTTTCTGATGAAATGCAGTCACATGGCATAGGTAAAATTTTGCTGGATTATATGAAGGATAAAAAAGTCAGATTACAGTTAAACGTATATCAGAAGAATGTCAGGGCAATATCTTTCTACCAAAGAGAAGGGTTTACTGTTCAATGTGACCAGATAGATGAATTCACTGGCGAAAAAGAATATGTAATGAACTGGGATTCAAAGTAGAAATCAGATGAATAAAGTGTGTAAGTTACCGGTAACATGTAATGATTCTACAGTTTAACCGAGACATCGTGGAGGACTGATGCAAATATTCCCATCTGCACGCCCTCCTGTCCTGCTTTTTTCATTATACCCTATTTTTCTGAAACAATAAACTGTTCTTCTTCATCTTCACACAATTACCGGTGTAAGTAAACTGTGCCAGCATCCACACTAACGCCAGAACCACCACTGCCATCATTCCGGTGTCAAAATAGAGATTTGCAACCATCACAACGATCAGAATCAACGGGATCGTTCGGTTAATTGTCACATATGCCTTATAAGCACTCTGGTAGATCACCTCTTTTTCTGCCTCATCGCAGCTTTCCAGCCACTGTTCCTGGAATTTTGTAGAAGAAGGATCCCCTTTCTTCTCCGGGTGTGTTTTCTGGAGCAGCTTGACATACCGGATCTGCCAAAAATAAATATAAATATAAGAAACAACAAATATGACACATGCGACAAGAAATGAGTAGGCATGGTCATCTGCCTCAATGTATTTCATGGAATATCCGAACGTCAGGAAGAAAATGCTTACGGCCTGCGACAGTACATTCAGATTTGTACCAAATGCTCCTGTTCTTTCTTCCTCATATTCCAGCTGATCACATTCCTCATCCTCTGCTGTTACCTGTTTTTCACAGATTCCTTTCAGTTTATGGAAACAGAGTTCCTCCAATATCACGGTCACTGCAAAAATAATACCCAGGATTGGAACCAGCAGACTTCGAATCTGCTGTAATACCCAGTCTCCGCTCACCGCAACTCCTCGTGACAGTAACACAAAGCGAATCGCCCCGGTCACTCCACCAATCACGCCGCCAATTACACAGGCTAGGGCAATAATTTTAATACCTCTAAGATAACTGTTGACCTTCTTCTCCTGTTTCATGACTCATCCTCCTCATACTGAAATATGTCTTCTACCTGAACTCCACAGATCTTCGCCAGCTTCAATGCCAGCGCCACTGACGGTGAATAATCTCCTCTCTCGATCAGACTGATAGTCTGTCTCGATACCCCTGCAAGCTTTCCAAGCTCTGTCTGATTGATTCCCATCCTGGAACGATGTTCTTTTAACTGATTTCGTAATGGCATATTCATTGCTCCTTTGACAACTTTTCTTGTCATTATCACTATAGCATTGACAAATATCCTTGTCAATACTTTTAGTAAGTCCGTTGGTTGTTGCATAATGTTGGGGATGAAAAAAGCCGCATCCTGTAAAAAGGTGCGACTTTGTTGATACGAATTACATGTATTTAATTGTAGCAAGTTTACCGTTTAGGATGCATACCAGTCTTTCTCCATATATATTTTTTCTGGCCATTATTAAAATCGTTGACAATATATATTCAAGCAGCATTTATTTTACTGGATAGTGTAAAATCCTGGTGGATCACGATAATATAACCAACTAAAATCCTCTTTTTCTTTGACTTGATTAGATGCGATTATAATTCTGGTAAGGCCAATTTCTTCTGGATCTTCATCATTACGTATGCATAAATCAAATTCTAACCAATATATTTCTTCAGCTGTAAGTAACTTATAAAAACCTGTGTATGAAACACTTTTTTTCCCTTTTTCACTGAATTCTGTCGAATCAGGAGGAAGGTTATCGCTATCAAAAGTTATAATATCATCGTTGTTTAGATAGGAATACATTGCTTCTATCTCTTCTTGATATATAGATTTATCTTCAATTTTTAATGCAGAATCAGATAAAAGTGCTATTATATCATCTGTTTTTTTTTCGTTAAATGCGTTTATTAAATACTCCACAAATTCATCTGTTATTTCTTTGCTGGACATATTTTTCCCTTGTAACCAATTTAATTTTTGCGAAGTTTCATTAGTTCCGCATCCATTCATTAAAAAAACAGAGAAAAGAAATAAGATTATAATTGATTTTCGCAATAAAATCACCACCTATATTTTGCAATATTGTTTTCAGAAAAATCCCAAGTGTTTAAAACGGAGCTATACCTGTCTTTAAAGGCTTTGTATAGTTCAGGATATTTGGAAAAATCTATACTACCTTGTACTGTTAGATGCTTTGCACTAACTAAAGGAAGTTTTGGATTAAATCCAGTTATCCACCACTGTGGTTCAGATGGATTATATTTGATTACATCGATGCCATTCCATGAGACAGTAAACTCCATAGGCATTGCCAACGAAGTATCTACTGTCCATAGTGAGCCTCCGCCCTTGTAGATAGCAGTTTCAGCACCTGCACCCAAATTAAGATAGTCACCTTTCCATATCCAAATAATATAGTTCTGATCCCCTACACTAAATGGGAATTTTTTTCTCATCATGCTGGTTCCAATATCAAAAGCCAAATCATACAAATCGCTATATCCGCCATATTATACATCCATGAAGGAA
>OGJP01000735.1_pt1 | contig 11100 bp, 11 predicted proteins | sample 1572311 | NCBI WGS metagenome assembly OGJP01 (sample SAMEA2582093, study PRJEB24529) | metagenome | biome: Human gut stool | place: China | collected 2011
TGGCTTGGAACTGTTTTTTGAGTTTTTGTTTAACTGCTCTTTTAGTTCTCGGATGGTCTGGTTCAGACTTGCAATCTCAGCAGAAAGCGCAGAAATGCGAGCACTTTGTTCTTCGTTTTGCTTCATCAGAAAACGAACGAATTTTTCTGTGATATTAACTGGCATTCAGACCACCTTCTTTCCGCAATTTTTTATATTTCTATTGTATCGGAAATACCATAAAAAACCAATCAGACAAAGAAGATACATGGCAAAATGACGGTGGATAAGTATAAAATTTGAAGGTACAAATGGTAATAAATATATTCAAAATCGTCCTATAAGGCGAAAAATAAAGCAGGTAATAGGATGCTGCTTCCGATTTATCCACAAGGATGATAAATGGATCGGAAAACATCGATTTTACCAACAAAGTAACTGCAGATCAGACGGAAAAAATTTTTTTCAATTCTCTGTTTTGCACAACAAATGTTTATTTAGAACCCAGGTTGGTTCTGAACAGATACTTGCAGTTTTTTTATTTCATTCTTTTTCAGATAGAAGTACTCGTAAAGCTGCTTGATAAAATCCGCTATCTGTTCCATCAGATAATGATTCTTCTGTACCTGTTCATTCCAGCTGCATGCATGTTCTATATTGCCTTGCCAATGCTTCTGTCGGTTAAATCCCTGATTTTCTATTTTCCAACGATTTCTTCCAGCTTGTACGATTTTTCTCGCATTTTTCCTTGTAATCTCTATGCTTGTAATCCATGCAAACTCTGTTGTTTTCTCTTTTCCATTTGCCTGCACTTTCTTTTCTGTATAGTAGATCAGATTTACATCCTGATCCTTAAACGGGATCTGATTCTGATATTCGATTCCTTCATCTAATCTCTCTTTTTCTGGTAATAACCGATATTCCTCTGCTATGCTTGAGGCACTTCCTTCTTTGTATCGTATGATATAATCCCATCCATAGTTCTTACAGGTTTGTATTACTTTTTGACTCACATACAATCCATCTACCGTTATCACTATCGGTAGTCTTGGAAACTTCTTTTTTATTTTTTTTGCCAGCTTTGTAAATGCCTTGCTTTCACAGTCCTACTTTACTTTTTCCTCACTTTGATTTTTATATTCTTCTGAATTGTTTCCAATTCCTCAGGATTCAGTTTTTCAAGAAATTCATTTTCCGTCACTCCATGTGGCAGGAACTCCTTTTTTCTTTCTCCCAAAAATGAATATAAGTTTTCCACGATCTGCTCGTCATTAAATTTTCGGGTCATCTCACGCATACTCTCAATTCCGCCAAGACATTTATAGTACAGCGTTCCCAGCATCGTCTTTGTTGTATATTCGATATAACTTTGATGTCGAGGCTCTTTTACACCTGCAAACTTTTCAAATAGCATTGGATAATACTTCTTCTGGATCTTATTGCACTCAGCAACTGGATTCTTTTCCAGATTTTTTCCAATTCTTTCCTGTTCCCTACTCATTTTTCTTCCTTTGCGATAAAGTTTTTCTTTTATTGTACCTTACCGCAAAGAAATCTGCTTAAATTTAATGAAGTTACTGCGAATTATTTTTACCTTTCAACACTGATTCCGTTATTTGCAAAAATCCCCGAAGAACAGGATGTCCGCCCTCCGAGGATTCGTATGTTCTTTCTATTCAGTTATTAAAGTTCTACTTGTCCGGCTCCATAATACCGTAGGTTCCGCCTTTTCTCTTATAAACCACACAGATATCATCAGTCTCTGCGTTGACAAATGCGAAAAAGTTATGTCCCAGAAGTTCCATCTGGATACATGCATCTTCAGGATACATGGGCTTGATATCAAACTTCTTGGTACGGATGATATTAACTTCCTGATCATCTGCCTCTTTCTCAAGGAACTCTTTCTGGAAGTTGCCGCCACCCTGCTGTCTTGCCACAAGTTTGTTCTTATACTTGCGGAGCTGACGCTCGATGACTTCTTCAACCAGGTCAATAGATACATACATGTCTGTGCTGGACTGTTCAGAACGGATAATATTTCCTTTGACTGGAATCGTAACCTCAATCTTCTGACGTTCCTTTTCCACACTCAAAGTCACATGAACTTCGGTATCAGGAGTAAAATACCTCTCCAGCTTTCCAAGCTTGTCAGTTACCGCCGAACGAAGGCCCTCGGTAATATCCAGATTCTTGCCGCTAATGATGTAACGCATAAAATCACTCCTTTACTAAGTTGTTACCTAGATTATACCATTCTTCACATTATTTCGCAATGAATTTCACAGTCTCTTCATAATTCATAGGACCGCCGAATAAGTCCAGTGCACTGCCGATCGTCACATTCAGTCTGTTCTGTCCAAGCTCCTTGAGCTTCCGCAGATCATCAAAGCTTCCTACACCGCCTGCATAAGTCACAGGGATTCCATCCCAGCTTCCAAGCATACGAACCAGCGGTTCCTCAATGCCTCTTGCCTTTCCTTCCACATCCACCGCATGAACCAGAAATTCTGCACAATGATCCGCAAGCTCGTCCAGTACAGAAGGTGTCAGCACCACATCCGTAAACTTCTGCCAGCGTTCTGTGACAATATAATAATCGTCCCCTTTTCTTCTGCAGCTTACATCGAGAACCAGATGATCTGCCCCCACTGCCGCTTCCAGTTTCTTCAGATTTTCCCAGTTCATCTGTCCATCCCTGAACACATAAGAAGTCACGATTACAGCGCTGGCTCCTGCATTCAGATAGTCGGCTGCATTATCATCCCGGATTCCTCCGCCGATCTGTAAACCACCCGGATAAGCCCGAAGTGCTGACAGCGCCTGCTGTCTGGTAGCCTCAAAGTATTCTGTTCCTTCTTTGTTCAACAGGATCACATGACCACCGTGGATGCCCTGCCTCTGGTAAAGTTCCGCATAAAATGCTGCATCCTGTTCAGACACAAAATTTTCTCTTGCCTGACTGCCTTCATCCCGCAGACTTCCACCTACGATCTGCTTCACCTTACCATTGTGTATATCAATACAGGGTCTGAATTCCATTGCTTTTCTCCTTTATATATAAAAATGCACCGGATCGCCAGTCAACCTGAATCCGGTGCTTCTTATTTTTCTTTTTTACGGAGTCACTGCTCCGCCCTCACCATCAAGTCCGCCATCCATGCCCTCGTCCAGTGCGTCATCCATACCGTCCACCAGAGAGTCACCGGCACCGGTCACGTCATTGACCACATCATTGGCATCCATGCCGATCTCTTCCAGCAGTCCATCACCATCCACATCCGTATGATCGTAGACACCATCACCATCTGTATCAAACAAAATGTCGTTAATATCTACATTTTCATTGGTCTGGTTACTGTCTTCCGTGGTTCCTGCCATATTGTCATCAGCAGTGGTTCCATTGTTCGTGTTATTCCGTCCACAGGCTGCTGTCAGCAGCAGAATAGCTGCCAGAAGCATACAAAGTCCATACTTTTTCAACTGTCTCATAATAGTCTCTCCTTTTTTCTGAGCTTTCTGTTACTAATATGGACAGTTCTTTTTGTTTTATACGCTTATTTATCTAAAATACGCTCTTAGACCTGTGCATTTATCACATCACTCATGTGATAGAAGCCTGCCGGTTTGCCAGCCAGATATTTTGCAGCCTGGATCGCGCCTTTTCCAAAAATTGCGCGGGAATAAGCCGTGTGGCTGAAGGTGATCACTTCATCTGTTCCGGCAAAGATCACATCATGATCTCCTACAATAGTTCCTCCACGTACTGCTGAGATACCAATCTCTTTTTTCTCACGTTTCTTGTGATCCTGACTTCTGTCATATTTATATTCATATTCACCGCCAAGCACGCCATCATTGATGGCATCTGCCAGAGCAAGTGCTGTTCCACTGGGTGCATCCAGCTTGCGGTTGTGATGCTTCTCCACGATCTCAATATCAAATCCGGCCGGCACAAGAATCTTTGCTGCGTCCTGAAGAATCTTCATGAGCATGTTGATACCAAGGGACATGTTAGCAGAACGAAGGACTGCCACCTGACTGCTGGCTTCCTCCAGGCTCTTTAACTGCTCCTCGCTTAAACCGGTAGTACACAGTACAACCGGAACTTTTTTTTCTGCACTGTACGCGATCAGTCCATCCACTGCCTTCGCGGAAGTGAAATCAATGATCACATCTGCTTCTACCGTACATTTATCAATAGAAGGAAATACCGGATAACCGTTGTCACGGCAGTCTACCGGATCTACTCCTGCTACAATCTCGATCTCCGGGTCATCCTTGATCAGTCCTGTGATCACCTGACCCATATGGCCGTTACAGCCATGCATAATTGCTCTGACCATCTTAGTTTTCTCCTTTTGCTTTTATGCCAAATGCTGCCATGGCTTCCTTTAACTGTGCCTGATGCTCTGGCTCCATCTCTGTCAACGGCATACGTAAAGGTCCTGCTTCCCAGCCCAGCATGTTGAGAGCTGCTTTTACCGGGATCGGGTTCACTTCACAGAACAGTTTCTCAATAACCGGAAGTGCTTTTAACTGAAGTTCACGACTGCCTGCCACGTCACCTGCCATGAATTTGGCTACGATGTCATGAGTCTCTCTCGGAGCCACGTTAGACAGTACAGAGATCACACCTTTTCCGCCAAGAGACAGAATCGGAACGATCTGGTCATCATTACCGGAATAAATATCACAGCTGTCACCACAGAGCTGTGCCACTTTGGCGATCTGGGAAATATTTCCACTTGCTTCTTTCACCGCTACAATGTTCTCTACATGTTTTGTCAGATAAGCAATCGTCTCAGGCGTCATATTTACACCGGTACGTCCCTGAATATTATAAAGGATGATCGGAATCTTTACAGAATTGGCAATGGCTGTAAAATGTGCGATCAGACCTTTCTGGGTTGCTTTATTATAATAAGGAGATACCAGCAGCAGACCATCTGCACCGTATTTTTCCGCTTCCTGAGACAGATAGATCGCAGTCTCTGTACAATTAGAACCAGTACCTGCGATCACAGGGATTCTTCCAGCTACTTTCTCAATCGTAAAACGGATGGCTTCCAGATGCTCCTCATGAGTCAGCGTAGAAGACTCACCAGTAGTTCCACAGATGATGATCGCATCTGTTCCATTCTCGATCTGATAATTCAGAAGTTCTTCCAGCTTCGGATAATTCACCTCGCCATTTGCTTTCATAGGTGTTACAATTGCCACTCCTGCGCCTGTAAAAATAGACATATCTTCTCCTCCTGCTATTTTCTTTTTTGATATAAATGAAAAGAAGAGAGGCGTGCCAGTATACGCCTCTCCAGATTCTTACTACTTATCTTGATTGTCCGGATAGCGCTCCATCTGTTCCAGATGACAGTCATATGGTTATTGACCACATGCCCAAGATCCGGACTTGCAGAATATCCGGCCTTTCGGCGCTTACCCCTTTCGGCTGTCTTCCAGTGCCTCTGCTGCATCTGACCGTCTACTGATGATTCACGCGACCTCTATCTCTTTTGTTCAATTTTCTTCAATATAGCATCTTCCAGATGCTTTGTCAACAAGCCCTTAAGATTCCTTCAAGGCAGTGATCTGATAGACATCATCCGCCCAGTCCATCATCTCAGGACACAGCTTAATGCCTGTAAATATCAGCTCTGTAGTGTCAGAAGCCTCCCCCAGAAGCTCATGCACTTCCTCTGCTGATACAATCCCCTGCTCCACCAGTCCCAGGACCTCATCCAGGATCAGCACATCGCATTCTCCCGTAGCCAGCACCTTCTTTGCAAAGTTCAGACCATTCTTCATATTCATGATCTCTTCCTGCTGCTCTTCAGGTGCCAGATCTTCAAAAGCCGCCTCTCTCCGCTGGAAACGGAATAACTTGATCTCCGGTTCCAGCCGCTGGATAAAGCTGATCTCCTCATCTGCCTTCCGGCATTTCATAAACTGAACGATAAACACAGAACGCCCGAGACTGGCTTCTTTGATGGCCTGCCCCAACGCTGCCGTCGTCTTTCCTTTTCCACTTCCGCAATATATCTGAAGTTTACCCTCTCTCATAGTACCCTCTCTATTCCTGACTCCAAACAATTAGCTGTTTTCGTCTATCTTACACCAGGTATATAAGAAATGCAAGTATTACTCCAGGTACTCAAGCTTGCTTACAGACACCTCATAGGCGATCCTGCGCTCGCTCGCTGTCTCATCTATTTTCTTCATATATTCCCTGCTCTGGATCCGTCCCCAGATCTGCGTGTGGCCTCCCACTTCAAAACCTGAAGCAAATCTTGCATTTCTTCCCCAGCAGATACACGGAATGTAGTCCGATTTTCCATAAGGACGGTTTACCGCCAGCAGAATATCCGCAATTTCTCTTCCAAGCGGTGTCTTCCGATAAACCGGCGCCTTGCAGATGTATCCATCCAGGAAGATCTGGTTGGTCTTGGAATTCTCTACTTCCTCATCCATGAATTCCAGTTCCCGCACAAAGACTGACAGCACCAGCCGGTTCTTCTTCTCTTCATGCCTGTTGTAAGACCGGAACTGTCCGGCCGCCCGGATGCAGGCACCCCTGTAATCTGCATTCACATCAATGAGTCTTTCTGAAATCATCAGTGGTATCACATCACAGGAGTCGCTGAGTCTTCTGACCGATACATCCAGCATATAGAAGCCTTCCCCAAAGACTTCATGACTGAACACAAATCCCGACACAACCTCCCCGATAATGGACACCTGGTTGTTTTCAATAATCTTATCCGACATATTTTTGTTCTCCCTTCCTTTTGACGAAGTGTCTCTCGTACTTTTGTCTGTAAAATATATTCATGGTCCTTACCAAATATTCCAACTATTTCAAAAAATATACATTTCAAAAAATTTCACGGAACTGCAAGAAAAAGCTTGTTTTCTGGGGAATTTGTGTTACACTATTAAATTTGTAGGATTTAAACAGAGCAGAAACGTTATAAGATACAAAGAAGAGGTTAAATATGAAGAGAGAAGATGTAAGAAACATTGCCATCATCGCTCATGTAGACCATGGTAAAACCACTCTGGTCGATGAGCTTCTGAAACAGAGCGGTGTGTTCCGTGCCAATCAGGAAGTAGCTGAGAGAGTCATGGACTCCAACGACATTGAGAGAGAAAGAGGAATCACCATTCTCTCCAAAAATACCGCTGTTTTTTATAAGGATACAAAAATCAATATCATCGACACCCCAGGTCATGCAGACTTCGGCGGCGAGGTTGAGCGTGTACTGAAAATGGTAAACGGTGTCATCCTTGTTGTGGATGCTTTTGAAGGATCCATGCCGCAGACCAAATTCGTATTGAAAAAAGCACTGGAACTGAATCTGCCGGTTATCGTATGTATCAACAAGATTGACCGTCCAGAGGCTCGTCCTGCTGAAGTTGTAGACGAAGTTCTGGAACTTCTGATGGATCTTGAGGCCAGCGATGAGCAGCTTGACTGCCCGTTTGTCTATGCTTCCGCAAAAGCTGGTTATGCTTCCCTTGATCCGGAGGTGCAGGGCAAAGACATGACTCCGCTGTTCGATACCATTCTGGATTACATTCCGGCTCCGGAAGGAGATGCTGAGGCACCGACCCAGGTACTGATCAGCACCATTGACTACAACGAGTACGTTGGCCGTATTGGTGTTGGTAAAGTAGACCGTGGAACCATCAGCGTGAACCAGGATGTAGTGATCGTTAACCATCATGATCCGGATAAGATGCGCAAAGTAAAAGTCAGCCGTCTCTATGAATTTGATGGCTTAAATAAAGTAGAAGTACAGAGTGCAACCATCGGTTCCATCGTTGCCATCTCCGGTATTTCTGATCTGCACATTGGTGATACCCTCTGCTCCCCGGAAGCTCCGGATGCGATCCCGTTCCAGAAGATCTCCGAGCCGACCATCTCCATGCAGTTCAACGTCAATGACAGTCCGCTGGCTGGTACCGAAGGAAAATTTGTAACCTCCCGTCACTTAAGAGATCGTCTGTTCAGAGAGTTGAACACTGATGTCAGCCTTCGTGTGGAAGAGACCGACAGCACCGACAGCTTCAAAGTATCCGGTCGTGGTGAGCTTCATCTGTCCGTTCTGATCGAGAACATGAGAAGAGAGAATTTTGAATTCGCAGTCAGCAAGGCTGAGGTTCTGTACCAGTATGATGAAAGAAACCGCAAACTGGAGCCGATGGAGATCGCCTATATCGACGTACCGGAGGAATTCTCCGGAAGTGTTATCCAGAAGCTTGGCGAGAGAAAAGGTGAGCTTCGCAACATGCACACCAACAGCAATGGATCCACCCGTCTGGAATTCTCCATTCCGGCAAGAGGACTGATTGGATACCGTGGTGAGTTCATGACTGACACCAAGGGTACCGGCGTTCTGAATACCATTTTCAATGGTTACGAGCCGTACAAGGGAGATATTCAGTACCGGAAGCAGGGATCCCTGATCGCTTTCGAATCTGGCGAGTCCATCACTTACGGACTCTTCAATGCGCAGGAGCGTGGCGCTCTGTTCATCGGACCTGGCGTAAAAGTATATGCTGGTATGGTCATCGGGCAGACTGGTAAGGCAGAGGATATTGAGATCAATGTCTGCAAGACCAAGAAGCTGACCAATACCCGTTCCTCCAGTGCAGATGAGGCACTGAAGCTGACTCCGCCAAGAATCTTAAGCCTGGAGCAGGCACTGGAATTCATTGATACTGATGAGCTTCTGGAGATCACTCCGAAGTCCCTTCGTATCCGTAAGAAGATTCTTGATCCGACCCTGAGAAAGAGAGCATCTTTCCGGAAATAGAATATATTGTATGTGAATAGAGGCAGGTAAGCATGTGAAAGGAACGTCCGCAGTCCCGGTACTTCCTAAGACCGAGCCAAAGGCGAAGGTCGAAGGTTAGTACCGCTGGATCGAGGACTTAGCGAAAGCGGTTCCTTTTCACAGCTTACCTGCCTCTTTTTTACATACAATTCATTTTATTTCCGTCAAATTGACAGTTTTATTTCTTCTGTCAGTTGCTTCTTTGTGCATATATTGGTACAATAATGATAACAAAGACGCAAAGGGGGATTTTGCATGAAACTTGGATTTGTAGGTGCCGACCATGAAGTTACCGGCAGTTGTCACTATCTGGAAGCCTGCGGAAAACAGATTCTGATCGACTGCGGAATGGAACAGGGCAAAGATATTTATGTAAACCAGGATATTCCTGTACCAATCAACCAGATTGATTATGTTCTACTGACACACGCACATATCGATCATTCGGGTCGTCTGCCGCTTCTGTATAAGAATGGTTTCAAAGGCAGCATTATCTCTACCTTTGCCACCAGTGACCTGTGCAGCATTATGCTCCGCGACAGTGCTCATATTCAGGAATTTGAGGCAGAATGGCGTAACCGTAAAGCAAGACGTGCCGGCAGTGAGGAATATGTACCGCTCTACACCACAGAGGATGCACTGGGAGCCATCTCTTTGTTCCATCCCTGTGATTATGAGCAGACCATCGAATTAAGCGAAGGCATCAACATCCGTTTCCGAGATGTGGGTCATCTGCTCGGTTCTGCTTCCATTGAAATATGGATCACTGAGAACGACATTTCCAGAAAACTGGTCTTCTCCGGCGATATTGGAAATATCAATCAACCACTGATCAAAGACCCACAGACTACCAGCTCCGCAGATTACGTGATCATGGAGTCCACCTACGGCGACCGCCTTCACAAGGCTCCACCGGATTATGCAGTGGAACTGGCAAATGTGATCAACCGTACCTTACGTCGGGGAGGCAATCTGGTCATCCCTGCATTTGCAGTGGGACGCACGCAGGAAATGCTGTATTTTATCAGGGAGATCAAAGAACGAAAGCTGGTAGAGTTTGATTTTCCGGTATACGTGGACAGTCCGCTTGCTATAGAGGCTACATCCATTTTTAATAAGAATTTTCAGTCCTGTTTTGACGAAGAAGCTATGGCACTGATCCAGTCCGGTATCAGCCCCATCCGTTTTCCAAATCTCCACCTGGCCATCTCCAGCGATGAGTCCAAAGCCATCAACTTTGACTCCACACCGAAGGTGATCATCTCTGCTTCCGGTATGTGCGAAGCCGGTCGTATCAAACATCATCTGAAACACAATCTGTGGAGACCGGAGTGTACTGTCCTCTTCGTAGGTTATCAGGCTTATGGAACACTGGGACGCTCTCTGACTGAAGGAGCTGAATATGTGAAGCTCTTTGGCGAGACCATCGAAGTAAAAGCCGAGCTGGCACAGCTGGATGGCGTCAGTGGTCACGCAGACAAGAACGGCCTGCTTCACTGGGTGGAAGCCTTCTCTCCGAAACCGCAGATGGTATTTGTAGTCCACGGTGAGGATGAGACTTGTGATCATTTTGCAGAATGCCTGACAGATGAGCATCAGATTCCTGCCTGTGCACCATTCTCAGGCGCACTGTTTGATCTTGCCACCGGCGAATGGATCAAAGAAGGACTGAAGATCCCTGTAGCAGCCGAAAAGCCTGCTGCAAAACGCAAATCCGATATTTATGCCCGTCTGATCGAGGCCGGAAAACGATTGATGCAGGTTATCTACCACAACGAAGGCGGAGCCAACAAGGATCTTGCCAAATTTATCAGCCAGATCAACTCCCTCTGCGACAAATGGGACAGATAAGCATAAGAGCCGCGTTTTTGCGCGGCTCTTTCTCGTTACAGATTAAAGATTATTTTAATAAACAGCAGTGCAAGCACTACCAGAATAATGGGACGGATAACTTTCGTCCCATTTTTTAATACCATACCAGCACCCGCATAATGTCCTGCAATGCTGAACACCGATGCAGTCAATCCCAGAAGTAACAGGATATGCCCGCCCAGCAAGAATGTCACCATCGAACACACATTGGAGCTTAGATTCAGAATCTTCGTATAGGCAGCCGACTCCATGGATGTCAGATGTGCCAGCCCCATGAACATGATCAGTAGAAATGTGCCGGTTCCCGGCCCGTAGAATCCGTCATATGTACCGATGATCAATGCACTGGTCCAGACGATCAGCTGCTCCTTTTTCGGTTCCAGGCGCTCTGTTTTTTCTGATATCAGTG
>OGJP01000738.1_pt1 | contig 10981 bp, 8 predicted proteins | sample 1572311 | NCBI WGS metagenome assembly OGJP01 (sample SAMEA2582093, study PRJEB24529) | metagenome | biome: Human gut stool | place: China | collected 2011
GGATTTCAGACCGGAGTATCTGGAGATTCCGGCGCAGGTGCAGTCGGAGGAATACTATGTAAATATGATGATTGCCTGGTTTTTTGCTACGGCACTTGCCAAACAGTGGGATGCTGCATTTCCTTATATTCAGGAAAACAGACTTTCTGTCTGGGTGCATAATAAGACGATCCAGAAGGCGAGAGAAAGTTATCGGATCACAGATGAGCAGAAGCAGATCCTGAAAGAATTGAAAAGATAAGGAGAGACAATCATGACGCTTCAACAGTTAAAATACGCCCTGACGATCGCCCGCAGCGGTTCTATCAATGAGGCGGCGAAGCAGTTATTTATTTCCCAGCCCAGTCTGTCGGAGACGATCCGCGAATTGGAGTCGGAGGTGGGGTTTGACATTTTTCTGCGATCCAACCGTGGAATTGTCATTACACCGGAGGGAGAAGAATTTTTAAGCTATGCCGGTCAGGTGACGGAGCAGTTTGGATTGTTGGAATCCAAATACATTGACAAAAAGACCCGTGAGAAATTCAGTGTTTCCACTCAGCATTATACTTTTGCAGTGAAAGCTTTTGTGGAGACAGTGAAGCAGTTTGGCATGGAGCAGTATGAGTTTGCAGTGCACGAGACAACCACAGCCAGCGTGATCGAGAACGTGAAGGATTTTAAAAGTGAGATCGGTGTGCTTTGTGAAAATGATTTTAATGAGCAGGTTCTGAACAAGATGTTCAAGGAGAATGGTCTTGAATTTGTGGAACTGTTTCAGTGTAATACGTTTGTATATTTGTGGGCAGGGCATCCACTGGCAAAGCAGGATGTGATCTCTATGGAGGAGTTGGATGAGTATCCATGTCTGTCCTTTGATCAGGGAAAGAACAGTTCGCTGTATCTGGCAGAGGAGATGAAAAGTACCTACGAATACCGTCGATTGATCAAGGCGAATGACCGGGCCACTCTGCTGAATCTCATGAGGGGACTCAATGCTTACACGTTGTGCTCAGGTATCATCTGTGAGGACCTTAATGGGGATGAGTATGTGGCAATCCCATTGAAAGAGACAGAGAAGATGAAGATTGGTTATCTGAAGAGGAAGGGTGCAAAGATCAGCCACATTGGGGAAATCTATGTGAAAGAACTGAAGAAATACAAGGAAAAGGCCATGTAAATCCTATAGATTAGTTATAGGATATACCTATAACGGACTCAAGGTTACGTGTATTAACACTTTTTTTCTGATCTTGTTATAATAGCCATTGTGAACAGGAGAGATCCAAATACAACAGAAAGGAGAACCGGACGATGATGACAACAACATTTTTCATGAATACTTCAGGGATGTGCAGCGGCATGATGAAAGGCATGTGTATGTCTATGGGTATGAGAACAGAGATTATGTGTGATGCGTCAGATGCTTCGGTTTGATTTTTTGATAAAAGAAAAATCGACAGGAATCATCTTCGCGATGGTGCCTGTTATTTTTTTGCGATAAAAAGGGAAAGGAAACGTTATGTCTGAAATAGAAGTAAAACACCTGACAAAGACATTCGAGCAAAAAGGACTTCATGTAGAAGCACTGAAGGATATCAACCTTACGATTGAAGCGGGAGACATCTACGGAATCATCGGAATGTCAGGAGCAGGAAAAAGTACACTGGTACGATGCCTGAATTATCTGGAGCGACCAACAGAAGGTCAGGTATTGATTGAAGGAAAAGATCTTGGAAATCTGAGTGAGAAGGAACTGAGAAAGCAGCGCAGTGATATTGCCATGATTTTCCAGCATTTCAATCTGCTGATGCAGAAAAATGTGATCGACAATATCTGTTTCCCACTTCAGATCCAGGGAGTTGGCAAGAAGGAAGCGAAGGAAAAGGCCAGAGAGCTTTTGAAAACAGTAGGTATTGAGGATAAGGAAAAAGCATATCCGGCACAGCTGTCCGGTGGACAGAAACAGAGGGTTGCCATTGCAAGAGCGTTGGCCTCCAACCCAAAGATCCTGCTCTGTGATGAGGCAACCAGTGCATTGGATCCGCAGACTACTGCATCGATCCTGGAACTTCTGAAGCACATCAATGAAGAATTTGGAATCACCATTGTGATCATTACGCATCAGATGTCAGTAATCCGTGAGATTTGTAACCGCGTGGCGATCATCGAGCGAGGCGCATTGGTAGAAAATGGATTGGTAGAGGATATTTTCAGTCATCCGAAGTCAAGAGCGGCTAGAGAGCTGATATTGAAAGATTCCCCGGAGACTGGTATTCGCAGAGAAGGAAGAACAGCGGCTCTGATGGATCGGATCCAGGGAGACCGAAAGTTACGTATTGTATTTTCCGGACAGTCTGCATTTGAACCAGTCATTGCAAACATGATCCTGAAATTTGGAACTCCGGTTAATATCTGGAGAGCAGATACGAAAAATGTTGGCGGAGTGGCGAAAGGCGAGATGATTTTAGGCCTGCCGGATGACAGACATCTGCAGGTAGATATGGAACAGTATCTGACAGAACATGGACTGGCAGTTGAGGAGGTGACTGACGATGTGGAGTAGTGAAGTAACGAATATGATCATTGCCGGCATCGGAGAGACCCTTTATATGACTTTGGTTTCCACCATTGCCGGATATATTATAGGACTTCCTATGGGAATCGTCCTTACAGTAACAGATAAGGACGGAATCAGACCCAATGCATTGGTATACAAGATCCTGGATGTGATCGTCAATATTGTAAGAAGTATTCCATTTATTATTTTGCTTGTACTGCTGATTCCATTTACCAGATTTTTAGTCGGAAAAAGCTATGGTTCTACCGCAACGATCGTTCCGCTGGTTGTTGCAGCAGCACCTTACATTGCACGAATGGTAGAGTCCTCCCTGAAGGAAGTGGATGCCGGAGTGATCGAGGCGGCAAGAGCTATGGGAGCATCAGATTTTAGAATTATTACCAAAGTGCTCCTGGTAGAAGCCAGAACATCTCTCCTGGTGGGAGCAACTATTTCGCTGGGAACCATTCTTGGATATTCCGCCATGTCTGGTGCCGTTGGAGGCGGCGGACTGGGAGCTATCGCGATCCGGTATGGATACACCAGATGGCAGACGGATATCATGATCGTCACGGTTGTATTGCTGGTCGTTCTGTTCCAGATATTCCAGACTATCGGAATGATGCTGGCAAACAAATTTGACCACAGAAAGTAAGTATGATACCAGAGGCAAAAGGTATCATAAAACTAATCAAACGTATGTAATTGCATTTTGCAATTCATAATAAAAAGGAAGAGAGGAACCTTATTATGAAAAAAAGAGTATTAGCAAGCATTTTAGCAGGTGTACTGACAGTCGGAGTACTGACTGGCTGCGGAAGCAAGACTGAGGAAGCAGCAGACACAACTGCAACAGAAGAGACCACAGAAGACGCAGCAGAGGATACCGCAGCAGATGCTGAAGAGACCGATGCAGCAGCAACTGAGACCAAAGGAACAATTACTGTAGCAGCTTCTGCAACACCGCATGCAGAGATCCTGGCAGCAGCAAAACCGATCCTGGCTGAGCAGGGATGGGATCTTGAAGTTACCGAGTTCGATGATTATGTACTTCCGAATGAGGTTGTAGAGAGTGGCGAGATGGATGCAAACTACTTCCAGCATGTACCGTATCTTGACAGCTTTAACGAGGAGAAAGGAACTCACCTGGTAGAGGTTGGTAAGATTCACTATGAGCCGTTCGGAATCTATCCGGGAACCAAAGCAAGCCTTGATGAAATTGCTGATGGAGATACCATTGCAGTACCGAACGACACTACCAACGAGGCACGTGCACTGCTTCTTCTGCAGGATAATGGAATCATCACTCTGAAAGATGGTGCTGGTCTGACTGCAACTGTAAATGATATTGCTGAGAATCCGCACAACGTAAAGATTGAAGAGCTGGCAGCAGAGTCTGTAGCAAGAGTAGCTGATGAAGTTGCTTACGTTGTATTAAATGGTAACTATGCACTGCAGGCAGGTTTCTCTGTATCAAAAGATTCCCTTGCATATGAGAAATCTGATTCCGAAGCAGCTAAAACTTATGTAAATGTAGTTGTTGTAAAAGAAGGAAATGAGGATAACGAAGGTGTGAAAGCACTGGTAGATGTACTCAAATCTGATGAGATCAAGAACTTCATCAACGAGAAATATGATGGAGCAGTTATCCCGTTCGAGGAGTAATTACTGATGCAACATTATCCACGAGGCATCAGCCCCTTGGATAGAAAGTTCGATTACACAGCCAGCAAGCCTCTGGATATAAGGCTCGTATGAAGTGTATCGGAACATTATAACACAAAGAATCCGGTCAGATCGGACACAAAAAGAAGTGTTCGCCCTGACCGGATTTTTGCGTCATAATGTCCGTTCCAATTCATAGCAGCGCTCTTATATTTCAGAGGCTTGCTGGCCACGTGGAATGTTGTCTGTAAGATATTTAGTGGAATCGTTATTAAATAATAGTTGACTTTTTTTTATGTAAGCTCTAAAGTTAAAAATGTAAAGTAAAATGTAAATTTACTATAAAATGAAAAATGAGAAGGAGAAGGAGATATGTATTTACGATGTAACCTGCAACCAAGGGCAGAGCAGAATTTAAGCAAATATACCCAGATATATGCAGAAAGAGAAGCCGAAGGAAACAGAGTCACTAAAGGACATGTGCTTTCAAAATTATTAGCCAGTTACCCTACTTACATATGCGGCGATACAGAAAAGTTAAAATCAGCAATCTTTCAATCAGATGAGAAAGTTGAGGGTTCTGGAATTCAAGTAAATTTGAATATTACAGAGAATGCTTATAAAAAACTGAATGAATTGAAAACTTTGCTGGACAAGGAAACTGGCCGTTCCCTGTTTCCAGCACAAGTTGTTGATATATTGCTTATATGTGTTTTAAAGACGGAAATATTGAATACTGAAAGTGAAATAGTGAAGGATATAGATAATAAAGAGCTGGCAAAGTGTTTGCTGGATTATGCATATATCCTTCTTACTGCAGAAAAACTTCCGGCTAACTTGAATAATGCAAAAAATGGTCTGGTCACAGTGTTAAGAAACAATTTTCTTCTTTAAGGAGCATGATAAATATGTGTAAAATCAGGTTATATAGAGCTATCAGTAAAAGAGAGGAACAAGGAATTTTTAGTCTGGATTCAGAAGATAAATTTGATGTTCAAGATGGAAAATTGATAGCTGATGAAATCTATTCTCATACTCTAAGTACATATAGATTACGCAAAGGTATTTTTTATTCATTTACTGATGATATTGAGATAGCATATCGTTATCTTAATAAGGATTCAGAAAAGTATTTTGCTATAGGTTATGTGGATGTTGTTGTGACAAAAGGTGGATTTTCTCTTCCGGAAAAGATGACTTATTTATCTAGAATTTGCGAAGTTTGTGATTGGCTAAGGTTGGCGGAGTTAAAAGACGACGGATATTATAAAAATCTTAATTATAAAACTTATCCGATACCAATAATTAACACGTTGATTCCTGCGCAGAAATCAGCATGGTCTTGGGCTAAAACAAGTAGAGAATATGTGGCTGTATGTAATGGATTAAAACTTCAGATTATTGATAAAAACTATGATGAACCAGAATGGTGTAAGCCATTTAAAGAGAAAATGGAGTCCTTACAGAAAACTCGCAAGCTATATGAATTATTAAAAAATGAAGTTCAGTCTTTAGAAATTAAGGACATAAGAAAGAAATTTGTACTTGAACAGTTGGAATTGTATTATAGGTAATTTATGACTTAGTGAACTATTGAATGGAAGAAAATGAGGATACTGTTTTGAGTACTTATGTCATGAGCGATCTCCATGGAAATTACAAAGCATATAAGGATATGCTGGAAAAAATTGAATTTAGCAATGCTGACACGCTTTTTATACTTGGGGATATTCTGGATCGGGGGCCACATCCAATTAAGATAATTTTGGATGTAATGAACAGACCAAATGTAGAGGTGCTTGCAGGCAATCATTGTATGATGGCATTAGAATGCATGTCTTTTCTTATGAGAGAGGTTACGCTGGAGAGTCTAGCCGAACTGAATATAGAAAAAATTGAAAAACTGGTAAATTGGCAGCAGAATGGTGCAGAAACTACAATAAATGAGTTTCGGAAATGCAATACAGCAACGAGGCAGACAGTTTTTGAATTTATTTCAGAGTTGGATGTGTATGATGAAGTAGAAATTGGAGAAAAAACATTCATTTTAGTTCATGCAGGATTAGGAAATTTTAGTCCTGACAAGCAAATGTGGGAGTATGAGTTAAATGAACTGGTATGGGACAGACCGGATTATGAAAAAATGTATTTTCCAGATAAGTATATTATTTCGGGTCACACACCTACAATGGCTATTAAATATAATCCTCGCCCGGGTTATATCTATCAGGCAAATCATAATATCGCAATTGATTGTGGGTGCAATTTCCCAGGTGGAAGACTTGCGTGTCTGCGTCTTGAAGATATGAAAGAATTTTATGTGGAAACAGAAGGCAGCATTTAATGGAGGAGTATGCTTATGGTGAATAAGATGGATGAAAAAATATATTTCCCTAAATCATTTAACGAACAAATGTCCTGGATCGATGAATCAATTGAGCACATTATAAAACATGGTAAGATCAAAAAGGACATCCAAGAGAGAGGAAGAGCTTCATATGGGAAACAAGGTTATACACATGCGATTCATCGACTCTTTGAAATCATTAAAGCAGATTCAAAGAACAAGGCCGTCTTGAGGGAAGTATATAGGGCTGAACAGGAACTGATGTCATATCTTTATGATGAACCGGATGCACAGATAGCTGCCTATTGGAATAACTATCTGCAAGCATATATTGCTGAATTAGAAAGCTGTCCAATGCACTATGTCCTTGTAAAAGGACTTGGTGTAAGAAACAGTGAAAATAATAACGAAATACTTGGAGTCTACGATAGCTTGGAAAAATTGCAGGATGCCTATGTAATTGCTTTCTCAAAATTAGAAGAACAGCATAAAAATATGACGGGTTTATTGGGAAAACAAGTAGATTACATAGTTAAACACGAAAAAGTGATGATAAACACTTTCGATGAATTTTCCGGTCGCTGGCAGTATCATGTTGATCCAGATCAACTATTCTGGAAGGAATATCCAAGTGAATAGAATTTCGTCAGAATCCCACCGCATAGAAAACCTTCCCGGCATGAACGTCACTGCAATATAAGAGCGCTGTTATGAATTGGAGCGGACTGAGGCAATGAAAACTCCCCACAGAGAGAACACCTGTCAAGGTGTACTATCTGTGGGGAGTTTTTGTTGTCTCTGTTCCGATACACTTCATACGAGCCTTATATGTAGTGGCGTTCATGCCCTTAGAGCCTTATATGCAGAGTCGTTCATGTCTATAGAAGTTTTCTATGTACCTTACGCTTCCTTCCGGCGTTCAAGATTCTTGTATGCCGTGCTCAGCATCAGTTTAATACGATTCAACTGATTAACCTCACTTGCACCCGGGTCATAATCAATCGCTACGATATTGGAACTTGGATGACGATGACGAAGCTCCTTGATAACACCTTTGCCTACGATATGGTTTGGCAGGCAGGCAAATGGTTGGGTACATACGATGTTTGGTGTATCATTTTCAATCAGCTCCAGCATCTCAGCAGTCAGGAACCAACCCTCACCGGTCTGATTTCCAAGAGATACAATATCAGAAGCCATGGCTGCCATATGGTCGATATTGGAGGCCGGAGAGAAGTGCGTACTCTTCTCCAGTGCTTTGTTGGCCGGGCTGCGGAAGAATTCCAGTGCCTTGATACCCAGGCGGCCCATGCGGGCGGTCATTTTCTTCTTGCCAAGATACTGCGCCTTAAATTCTGTGTTCTTAAAGCAGTACAGCAGGAAATCCATCAGGTCAGGCACAACTGCTTCTGCACCTTCGTGCTCCAACAGGTCTACCAGACCATTGTTGGCAGACGGAGAGAATTTTACAAGGATCTCGCCTACAATACCAACTCTCGGTTTTTTCTCATCAGTTACCAGAATATGGTCAAATTCATCTACGATCTGCTGACAGAGCTTTTTATAGCTGCTCCAGGACGGATGCTTCTGCATGAGAAATGCCTTGCAGCGTCCATTCAGCCGCTCATAAACTTTATTTGCCTCGCCCGGAACCAGTTCATACGGACGGGTGTGATACAGCACCTTCATGAACAGATCTCCGAAGACCAGTGCATACAGTCCCTTGAACAGCATTTCCGGTGTATATTTGAATCCCGGGTTTTTCTCCAGTCCGCTCAAGTTGATGGAGATGACTGGAATATCCGGGTAACCGGCTTTTGCCAGTGCACGGCGGATAAATCCAATATAGTTGGAAGCACGACAGCCACCGCCGGTCTGAGAGATTAGAATTGCAGTCTTGGTAAGGTCGTATTTTCCAGATAAGACGGCTTCCATGATCTGACCGATGACGATCAGTGATGGATAGCAGGCATCATTATTTACATATTTAAGTCCAAGATCGACTGCATTCCGTCCGGCTCTTGGAAGGACGTCAATGTGATATCCGCAGGAGCGGAAGGCAGCTTCCAGCAGATTAAAGTGGATCGGTGACATATCCGGGCAGAGAATGGTGTAATTCTTTCTCATTTCCTCGGTGAAGATCACACGCTCGTAAGCGGAGGAGACGATCTTTCTCGGCTCCTGTTTTTTCTCGCGGACGCGGATGGCAGCCAGCAGAGAACGGATACGGATACGGGCAGCTCCCAGGTTGCTGATCTCATCAATCTTCAGGCAGGTGTAGATCTTGCCGGAGTTAGTCAGGATCTCATTGACCTGATCGGTGGTAACAGCATCGAGGCCACAGCCGAAGGAGTTGAGCTGGATCAGATCCAGATCGTCTCTGGTCTTTACAAAATCAGCGGCCGCATACAGACGGGAGTGATACATCCACTGGTCCATGACACGGAGCGGACGGTCAGGCTGTGTCAGATGGGAGACACTGTCTTCCGTGAGCACTGCCATGCCATAGCTGTTGATCAGCTCTGGAATACCGTGATTGATCTCACTGTCCACGTGATACGGACGGCCAGCAAGGACAATGCCATGAGAATGAGTCTCCTCCATCCATTTCAGAGTTTCTTCACCCTTCTTGCATACGTCAAGACGTGCCTGGCGCAGTTCTTCCCAGGCGGCTTTTGCAGCTTCTGTGATCTCAGTGGCAGTCATACCTTTCTCGCCATTGAATTCTTCAATCAGGCGGTTGGTCATGATCTCCAGACTTTCAAAGCTTAAGAATGGATTGCGGAAATCAAAACGGTCAGATTTCAGCTCTTCCATGTTGTTTTTAATATTCTCCGCATAGGAGGTAACGATCGGGCAGTTGTAATGGTTGTTGGCATCTTTGAACTCCGAACGCTCATAAGGAACGCAGGGGAAGAAGATGAACGGAATGTTGTGGGTCAGCAGCCATTTCACATGTCCATGGGCCAGCTTTGCCGGATAGCACTCGGACTCACTGGGGATGGATTCAATACCCTGCTCATAAAGTTCATGGGTAGAGCTTGGGGAGAGTACCACCCGGTAACCCAGTCTGGTGAAAAATGTGAACCAGAACGGGTAGTTTTCATACATATTGAGGACGCGGGGGATACCCACAAGACCTCTCTTGGCGTCAGCTTCTGCCAGTGGTTCATAGGAGAAGAGGCGTTCATTTTTATAAGCGAACAGGTTCGGAGCCGGATTTTTCTTCTTCTCTTTACCAAGTCCGCGTTCGCAGCGGTTGCCGGAGATGTAGCGGCGTCCGCCGGAAAATTTATTGATGGTCAGACGGCAGTTGTTAGTACAGCCGTGGCATTTAGTCATGGAAGTGGAATATTCCAGTGTCTCCATCTGCTCTTTACTCAGCATGGAAGTCTCCTGGCCTTCATAACGCTCTCTGGCGATCAGTGCAGCACCGAATGCGCCCATGATACCGGCGATATCAGGACGGATCACTTCGCAGTCGGCGATCTTCTCAAGGCTTCGGAGAACAGCATTGTTATAGAAAGTACCGCCCTGTACCACGATGTGTTTTCCAAGGGAAGAAGCATCGGATACTTTGATAACCTTGAACAGCGCATTTTTAATGACAGAGTAAGCAAGTCCGGCAGAGATATCATCCACACCGGCGCCTTCCTTCTGGGCCTGCTTTACACGGGAGTTCATAAATACCGTACAGCGGGTTCCAAGGTCAATGGGATGCTTTGCGAAGAGAGCTGCCTGTGCGAAATCCTGGATCGAAAGGTTCAGAGATTTTGCAAAGGTTTCGATAAAGGAACCACAGCCGGAGGAACATGCCTCGTTGAGCTGTACATTGTCAACTGTATGATTTTTAATACGGATACATTTCATATCCTGACCGCCGATGTCAAGGATACAGTCCACATCCGGGTCAAAGAACTGAGCAGCATAATAGTGGGAGATGGTCTCCACCTCGCCCTCATCCAGCATCAGTGCCGCTTTTACTAAAGCCTCGCCGTAACCGGTGGAGCAGGAGCGGACAATATGTGCTTTGGGCGGAAGCTTGTCAAACAGATCCTTCAATGCTTCCAGCGTAATATGTAAAGTACTTCCGTTGTTATTATGATAGAAGGAATACAGAAGGGAGCCGTCCTCGCCGACCAGTGCGATCTTGGTGGTGGTGGAACCGGCATCGATTCCGAGGAAACAGTTTCCTTCGTAAGTGGCAAGGTCTTTTTTCACAACCTTTGCCTGAGAGTGACGCTCACTGAAGGTGTCAAACTCTGCCTGGTCCTTGAACAGCGGATCCAGTCGCTGGATCTCAAATGCAATCTGGATCTTGTTGTGCAGCCGATCGATCATATCCTGTGCGGATACGGCCTTCTCACGCTTGGAGAGAAGTGCGGAACCGGAAGCTGCGAACAGATGAGAAAATGTAGGAATGATCATGT
>OGJP01000746.1_pt1 | contig 10622 bp, 7 predicted proteins | sample 1572311 | NCBI WGS metagenome assembly OGJP01 (sample SAMEA2582093, study PRJEB24529) | metagenome | biome: Human gut stool | place: China | collected 2011
CTTTGCCCAAGTTATCCTTGAAATCCGGATTATGAGGCTCCAAAATATCAACGATATACTTGAGAATTGGATCTTGGCGAACAATGATGAAATCCGGATAAAGCTCCTTGCATTTTCCATCCATCTCATAAGGCATCCGCAGTGACCAAGACTGTCGGGACGGATTCCGCAGCCAGCAAACATAATCCTCTCGTTTTTGCTCTTCTGCCAAAACAGCCTGTTCCCAGCCATTCAACTTAATTTTTGCTATTCCATCTGCATTGGCAAAAAGATGATCCGTATACTTTATTCCATCTGCTTCGACCTTGGCACTGATTGTCTCCGGAAGAGTAAAGTTGTGCTTACTGATTTCATCGCCGTTAGCAACAATATCGCTATACTGCTTTTGACACTTCTCCGGTTTAGCTACAATATATTTACGATACTGGTCGTTCAATTCATGGAACTTCTTCTCAGCGTATTTATTTAATTCCGCAATACACTCGCTGTCGAATGCGAACAGAATACAATCCACCTTGAAGGCGTTCGGATTGTCGAAATCGATATATTTACGCCCATATGCCAAGTGGAAACCGCATCCACCCATTTTTGCGTCTGCTACTCTTAGCTGACGATCAAGGTCAGACTCGGATGCAGTAAACATATCTATCTGGTTATCGCTTTGTATTTTCTCACCGAAAACATCGAATATCTGAACAGACAGTTTCATCTCCATGACTTGCTTTGAAAGCTCGTCATATTTTCCGGCATCGTGCAAGCCATTCACATAGTTGCGAATGAGTTCTGCAACATCGTTTTTCACATCCTCAGCTGCCGTAATACAGATATTGAACTGTGATAGCAGCCCTGCCAAACTCATCAAAGATTTCAAATAGCTGTTGATTTTTACCGCACGGACGATATAAGTCAGATAGCCCTGTTCATTGATGAACTTTGTGATTCCTTCACGATCTATTGTTGGAAGCATCGACATCTGCGATACAGTCGGTGTTAGCACTGACTGCTCTTTTTTCACAGATTGGTCACCTTCACTGGTTCTCTCAATTTCTTGACCTGCATGCACATCGTTTCTAGGCACTGTTTCCAGCGGAATCGTCTGGTATCCTTCTGCAGAAAATGTTGAAGCCGCTCCACCTTGGTTCGCTGCCGCAGCTCCAGAATTTGACATATCGTCAACCGCTGTGGAAGGTGCCACAGCAGGCTCTTCTTGGAAGCCATTCGGATAATCAAATATGCTCAACTGCCCCACCGTCAGTTTTTGCGTTTTCTTTCGCAGGTTGTGAACCGACCATGTATCATAGGTCTGCTCCTCGAGAGATTCACCATCGACAACTGTCGGAATCTCTCCACCTTCGGTTGCCTGCAATTCATCAATAACCTTTTGGACGGTATCCTGGTTGAAATACGGAAGGAATAGCCGCACATCATTTAAGGAGTCATCCACGAGAACATGACACTGAAGTGGTGTACGAACCATACGTCCGAGCAGCTGCGCAATATAGGTTGCGTCTTCCGCACGCCGGAAGGACATCATAGTTTCTGCACGAGGGCAGTCCCAGCCAGTGGACAGATTTTCCTTAAATAAGACAACACGAATGCGGCGATCTTCTGCGATCTCGGATGGCTCGATATGCGGCACGGTCAATCCGTGAATCGACAATGTGCCCGTAGAACCGAAAGTATGCACAACTTCATTTTCCTTGAAGCTATCGCCCATACGCTCTTCGATTTTCGCAATTACATCGTCCAGATCGGTGTCAGATACTTTCGTACCGGAACCAGCGCAGACTTGGATAACAAACACCGGATTTACATTGGTGTAGTGCTGCTCATAGGTATACTGATACCAGTGCTTGCACTTATCCTGCCATTCGTCTGTTGCCGCCTGGAGTACGGCCATGTCACCGTGTTTGATTGGATCTTCCGGATAAGTGATTACAATACGATCTTTGAGCAATCCAGATTGGCGAACCTGGGCCGGAGAAATAACAACCTTATGCAATGTGGAGTTTGTTGCCTGCCCGACAAGGGAATTAAAACGCTCGGCAGTTGCACTCATTCCGATAACAACCGGAATGGGCGACAGATTCTGCTCGCTGCTGCCCTTGATAAAACGCTGCATGATGGTAGTAGCCGTTCCCGCTTGCCGTCCTTGCATACCGCGGTGTGCCTCATCAATAATGAAATACAGACGGTCAGCTTTTTCTCTTGCCGTATTTTCAATGGTCTCCCAAATCGTATACTGTCGCGTATCCGAATGACGGCTCAGATTACCGGCCTTGCCAAGCTTTTGCGTATTCAGGAAATAGATATGACCGTCCTCCAGAATCTCTCGGTCGAAAGATTCATCCGAAATCACTACGCACTGATCCATACGGACCTTATCTGCCTTCAGCTCGATCTTCTGCTTGGACTGTTCATTCAGCTGCGGAGAATCCGAAAGCCATACAAAAATGGCCTCCGGCTGTTCAGTAAACTGCTCTGAGCCGTAAAAGATATCTTCAATCAGGGCAGACATGATAATCGTTTTGCCAGAACCCGTTGGTGCCTGGAGCGAAACCACCTGAGGGATCTTCAGCATGCGATAGTTATTCAGCGCCATAGCCACGCGGAGGCGCATTTCATTGACCGCCTGTTTTTGAAATGGGAATAATTCACAAATCATTCTTAGTTTCTCCCTCTGTTCACACGGAAGTGATCTAAGTAATCCCGGTAAAGCTGATACGCCTCTGTGACATTCAGATTTTTTACCATAGATTGATAATTCACTTCATAATCAGTTGCTAAGAATACGGTTTGGATTTCAGAATGTTCCGCAAGCTTTTCTGCGAAATCGGCAAATGTATTCTCATTAATCAAGACTGCAAATTTATTCTCCGGCAAGATCAGCATGTCCGGAACTTGTTCTCCGGTCAATTCCGGGCATTTTCCTTTTGCACCAGTTTTCAACCACAACGTAGGCAGCATTTCCGAAAAACGCATACCGAGAGAAACCGCCGTCGGATCCAAGAATCCAAGTTTGAAGAATGCTGCATTTGCTTTGAAACCATCTGCCATATGCATCGGAGGCTCGCTGCCAAGATAATCACCCTTGAGCGACTTTCCATTTACATCGTGCCCCTCAATGGAGCAGACCGTACGTGGCCAAGTAACATAGTGGGCGATGCCAAGCTTTTCCCATTCTGCATCGCCGGGCTGATAGCCTTTATCTTTCAGCATCTTTGCTTCATCTGCGGAAACCTCATTGTTTGTCACCATAATGCAGCGTCTGTGCCCGCCATCCTCAGCATTGAGCAGGTTCACGGCGTGCATAGTCGTGCCGCTGCCTGCGAAGAAATCAAGAATGAGAGCGTCTGGTTTGTTATTTACAATAAACCTAATGCTGTCTTTTACCGCATACAATGATTTGGGGTACGAAAAATCCGTATACGGAAGCATTGATGTCAGCATATTTTTTCCTTTACTTCCAGCATCATGAGATTGCATGTTCCATATACTTGATGGTCTTTTTGCCTTTGCTGTACTTCCCAAAATAACAGTTCCCTCATTATCTCTTCCAAGAACAACAATTTCGCCGTCATCTATTCGTTTCATAGTTCCTGATTGCAAATGACTCATTGCTCTGTTGGTATCCCCTTTAGACCATTTACCAAATTTTATATATCCCTTTTTTATTTTTTCTTTGAATGTTTCAGTCTGCAAGGCCCATGTAACTTCAAGTCCATCTCGTCTTATCGGGAATACAGCAAAACACGCTTCTGGAACCACCACATCTTCTCTTGGCATATTAACAGGAAGTGGGTCACCAACACCTCTATATGCACCGGTCTCCTTGTCAAAAAAAACCGGATAAAATAGATTGGGGCGTTTAGAGCGCGGACCATTTGCGCTTGTTCGAATCATTTGTGCCCAAACCTTAATGTCAACATTTTCATATTCTGTGAATTGCAACATGTCCGGACCAAATGGGCTGATTTGTGCCTGGCCAATGAATATATAAAAAATATATTCTTCTACTCGTGTAAACATATCTTTTCGCATAGCACCACGAGGACTAATAACACTACTAATCATCTGCAACCTTGCTTCCGGGAACATTTCCTCCAGCAAACAGCCAAGATGCAGGTATTCTTTTTCATCAATAGTCACGATTAAAACGGAATCCTTGGGATTCAGTAGTTTCTTTGCCAACTGCAAACGCCGCTGCATGAAGGAAAGCCACTTGCTGTGACGGTAAGCATCATTGCCGTCCACATAGTCGTTGTTATATTTCCAGTCCTTTGCGCCGGTATTGTAGGGAGGATCGATATAGATGCAGTCAACTTTTCCGGCATAGAGGTATTCCAGAAGCTGCAGGGCATGGTAGTTGTCCGCCTCGATCAGCGTGTGCCAAAGATCGCTATCCGGTGCATTGCAAACTGAATCCAACGGTTTCAGATAGGGATAGATGGATTCTCCAAATTCTGCGACACGAACAATATCTTTCAGTTCAAAGGTGACAGCTTCATCTTTCTGTTCCGGCTTAACGCAGACAGCGGTATCGTCTTCAACTTTCAGCACGACATAGATGGATTTGTCATCCTTGCTGTCCCGGCGCATAACATTACAGCCTCTTTTGATAGGCATATCATAGAGAGGCGTGCTTTCCGGCATATGTTCTTCAAAGACCAAGCCGAATTTCTTCTGCTTGGCCATTTTACTCACTTCTTCCTGAATTCTATTTCGAAGAGTCTCATCTTGGATCTGGCTAATTAAATCATTGATTGCAGCCATTGGTATGACCCCTTTCTTCGTTTTCTTTTGTCTTCACGTAGCGACCACTCTTGATTCTTGCGTCAGCTGGCTTTTCCGCATCCGCTGGAATCGCCCAGTATGAACCGATTTTTGTTGCTCCTGGAATTCGTCCGGCTTTACAAAGATCACTGATCCACCTTGCCGAAAGGTTCCATTTTTCTGCTGTCTGTCTGATTGATAAATAGCCCATACAATTCTCCGATCTAATCTGAGCAAATTCTACATGTAATCACAATAATTGTACTCCAAACCTCGCGGAAAATCAAGATGTTCTGTCCTCGTTACACATATGATTTCGTGCACCCCACTAATCCGCATAGAACGCTGCCTGTGGCATCGCGCTGCTGCGTCTCCGTTCCACTCCGGTCCGCGCAAAGCAGACGTCCACCGGACGTCTTGCGCCCGTTTCGGATGCTTTAACGGCAGTTCCTGCCAAAGAAAACACCAGAGTGAATCATCACCTCTAGCTTTCAAAATTTTCATAAAAAACCTAGGATTTTGACACTTGTTTTATAATCTAACTTTCGATATTCTTTACGGTTAAACCATTTCTAGCTTATTTAGTACCAAAAAATCGGCACGCAAACAACTTTTATACATTTATTTTCTGTCTTTATTCACTTCGAACAGAAAACTCATCCCCAGAAAACAATAAATTCCGGTAGTGGAAAGACGAAGGATACTAATCTTCTTTCATCGCATCTACAGTACGGTTCTTCACAATGAATATCATGATAAATATTATTATCAAATCCACAATTATTTTCCATAAATCTACATTTCCTTTCTTATAGCTCTTCTCACCAAAAAGAATACTGTTTAATATCTTCTTTTCTTTCCAATTGTTCAAATATATTCATCACTCTTCTTGCGTTTTTCCGTTGTTCTCGCCTTTTTGCCTGCTGATAATAATGTTTTTCGCGTTTGGTCTTCTGTGGAAGATTTCTGTAGTCCTCTTTTTCTATCTTCTTTGCTTCATCGTGTCTGTAAATATATTTAATATGCTTATACGGCGATTGCTCCCACGGCACATCCATCTGCAAATGATAATATGCCGTCTTCGCCTGCTCCATCGTCAGTTTCTGTCCCTGAAATGGTGCATGGAACAGTTGAAACCAGTCTCTACGTGGTCTGTACACAATCTTCCAGGCTGCCATATCTGTCAGAATATATAAAGCTGACTCATCATATACGATTTCCATATAATGTCTGGCTGCAAATTCTTTGATCTGCATAACCTGATTGCGGAAGGGTTCTGGATAAGCACTGAGTTTTTCCTGATTTACAATATATTTTATAACTGTCTGAAGATTCTTCTCCTTCTTCATAACATCACATTTTATAAGTTTCAAATCATCGCCATTATTTTCACGTATTTCGCGTAGCAGCCGCATATTTTGCTCTGATGCCTTTAATAGAATTCTCCAGTCGTAAGAATCTGTATGTACCTTTATATACTGTCCGTTATATTCTGTCTGATAGTTGAATATCCCAAAAATCTCCGGCAGATTCGGCTGTATTTTTCTGTACATGGTTTTCATGTTACAACAATATTTACATGGCTGAAAATGTGTGATTTTATGATCGTCCATATCAAATGCTTCTATATATGATTCATGGATTCTGGAAATATATGGACATCCTGGTCTGTGATAAATATCAGACTTCCGACTCATCTGTACAATCATAGGTACCTCCTTCTCTGCAGTAGACTGCCCCTTATTTAATTTCATTTTATTGCACAAGCTGTCCATTAAAAAGGATAGCAAAAAAGCAGAAACCGTCCATTTTCCCGATTTCTGCCTTTCAGCTATATTTCATAATTTTCCATAAACTCTTCTGCCGTTTTTCTCATCTGCTCCACCACAGATTCCGGTCCGATCACTTTTACTTCTTTTCCAAGGCCAAATATCCACCCGAAGAACTGCGGACTGACGTTTACATCCACACTGAATACGCTGTGTTCCTCATCTGTTGGATGAAAGATAATGTCTTTGCCAAAGCGGTCGATAAATACGCCGCACATGCGGTTCGGAAACTGGATCTGCACCTTTTCTTTATTTCCCTGATACATTCCGAAGGTAGCCTTTGCATATGCTGCCATATCAAACTGGTCAATAATTTCTTTTCCTTCCCGCTTTTCTTCCAGCATTTCAATCTTCATCATCTTGTCCACCCGGTAGTGCTTGCATTTTCCGCTTGCACCGTCATATGCCACAAGATAATAATTTTCATCATCCCATGTAAGTGCCCAGGGGCTTACTGTGATCCAGTCTCCATTATGTCTCGGAACCAACTCTTTCTTAATATTCCACTGATAATACTTGAATCGGATCTTCCGGTTCTCAGAGATTGCCCGGTGAATATCATCGACACCATAATATATAGTCTCATTCATGGTTTTGATTCTGCCCTGTACAAATACCTGACGCTGCAATTGCTTTGCCTGATATTCACTGACAAATTTCTTGATTTTCCTGATCAGCGCAGAAGATTTCTTCTCTGTGATGAACTTTGATGACTGGATCGCGTCGATCAGCAGCTTGACTTCTGCCAGTTCAAACTCTCTGGAAGCCATATGATAATAGGTCTCTCTTCCCCTCTGCTCCTTGACGATCTCTATTCCCAGTTTGTCTGTCATATCATCAAAATCCAGATAAATACTTTTTCTTTCCGCCGTAATATCATATTTTCCCAGCTCCTGTATGATCTGCGGCATGGTAAGGCTGTGTTCCTCATCCGTCTTCGCCAGCATGATCTGTACAAGATAATATAATTTCAATTTCTGGTTTGTTCCTCTGGCCATCGTTACACCTCCACTATTTCAAACGAATATAGCATGTAGATTTTCCGACCCCTTCACGCTTTAATTCACCGGCTGCAACCATTTTTCTCAATGCGCCTTCTACAGAGCTCATACTAAGAGAAGGACATAGTTCCCTAATATCCTGCTTCGTGAAACGACCGATTTTATTCAAGGTTGCTTTACGAACTATATCAATAGCGGGAAGTTTTTCCTCCACGATTGCAAATCTGTCTCCGAAGTCTTTATATGCAGCCAGAATAGTACCCAGCAGATATTTGATAAACGGAACAACATCCTCGGTTCCTTCATGCCAGCCATGCTGTGCACGATTCAAAGCTTCATAATACAAATCCTTATTTTTCGCAATCTTTGCTTCCAGAGAAATATATTTACCAACATAGAATCCAGAACGATACAAAAGCAATGTAGTCAGCAAGCGACTCATTCTGCCATTTCCATCGTTGAAAGGATGAATACACAGAAAATCATGGATGAAAACTGGAATTGCAATTAAAGGCTCCAGTTCCATGTTTCCAATAACTCTATTATACTCCTCACAGATTCGATCCAGTGCTTCCGGTGTTTCAAATGGCGCAAGGGGTGTAAAAAGAGTTTCGGTATGACCGTCCGGATAGGTGACGCTGATATAATTCTGTATGTTCTTTGTCTGTCCTGCCATCGGATTGTTCATGTGACTATACATGATCTTATGAAGCTGCAGGATATAATTTCTTGTCAGCGGAATCGCATCAAAGCTTTCATGAATGATAGAAAGCACATCTCGATATCCTGCAATCTCCTGCTCATCTCTGTTCTTGGGAGTGGTCTTCTCCTCAACCAGTTGTCTGATTCGTGTACTTGTCGTGACAATTCCTTCGATTGCATTGGATGCCTCTGTACTCTGAATCTTCGCAATCTCAACCAGCTTCTCCAGTTCTTCCGGTCGCTGTTTCAGATAGAGTTCCTGTTTGCCGGCTTCTTTATAAATTGCAGCAATCAGCCCCAAGATCTCAGAATCCCATTTCTGATCTCTGATAGCTGAGTAGTTAAAAGTTCTCATTCCCTTAACCTCCATTCTTTCCCTTACATTATATCAAATTTTAAGGGAAAGTATACTATTTTCTACACCTCCACCATTCCACTTGCCGCCAGCACCTGCATGACAAACACCTTGGTCTCTTTTTCAAATGCAATCTTCACTTTTGTCTCATCCATCTGCGCGACCACGCCTTTGCCGAATTTTTTATGGGTGACGATCACTCCTTCACCCAGTTGCTGTACAAATGCCTGATAGTCCTCTTCTGATATGTTCTTCGGCGGTTCCGGTCTTGTGTTCAGTTGCTGGAATTTGCCCATTGCTACCGTTGCCCCGATATTTTTCTTTTCCGGCTCTTTTCCCAGCAGTTCCATGCAGAACTTAGATGGCTGATTTTTCATGGTAAAAACGAACAGACGGTTCTTTGCACGGGTAACACCTACATAGAAGAGTCTTCGGTCTTCTTCATAGGCTTCGATGTCTTCTTTTGGTGCATTTTTAAGGCTTTTAGGAATCTGATCCGGCAGAATACCATCCACCACATCCAGCAGATAGACCGTATCATACTCCAGCCCTTTGCTTGAATGGATTGTGGACAGGATCAACGGACAGGCTGGATCCTGCTCCTTGGTCTCCATGATCTGCCGCAGTTCCTGCAGACGCTCCACCAGGCGAACCGGTGTATCTTCCATGACTGCCAGAATTCTCAGAGTGTCCAGCTTCGTATCTTTGACCTCGCTTCTGGTCAGATAATCCTGATATCCCATGAACTGTGTGATTCGATGGATAGACCGCACCGGCGGCTCCTCCAGCAAATGCTGCATATGGGTCTGAATAGAACGGATACTGCCTTTCACATATCCGTCCACCCCTTCGCACTGCTGCGCCGCATCCCATACGGAGATCTGTCTCTCCTGACTGATCTTCACGATTTCCTGCGCCAGTTGTCTGCGGATATAGGTATTGAGCTTATAATACACCTGCAAAAAGAGTTCTGTATCCGCAGGATCCGCCGCAAGTCTGATGATATTGCTGATATCCTGCACCACTCGATGAGTAAAAAATGTCAGCTCCGCATTTCGCATCCGATAGGGGATCCCCTTTCGCTCCAACAGGTCGATCAGCGGCAGCGCACATTCATGCTCCCGATAGAGAACTGCCGTTTCCGTGGTACATCCTTCTGCCACCTTTGCCAGATAGGCATACTGCGCTTTTCTGGTTCCTAACGATATCTCTTTGATCTGCTGCACACTTTCTCTGGATGCACGCATATGCTTTTCATGGCGCAGGGTGTTTTTCTGTATAAAATAATCTGCCGCCGCCACGATATTTGCATCCGACCGGAAATTTTCCTCCATCAGCAGTACTTTCGCGCCTCTGTGCCGCTGTTCAAATTCCAGAAGTGCCTCCGGGTATGCCGCCCGGAATCCATAGATGCTCTGATCTTCATCTCCCACCATGAACAGATTTTCCGTGCGTGCTGCCAGCAGTGCAATGATCGCGTGCTGGATCTTGGAGGTATCCTGTGCTTCATCCACACAGATGTAGGGATACAGCTCCTGAAAATGTGCCAGCAGCCAGGGTATCTTCTTCAGCATCACATAGGCATAGACCATCTGATCGTCATAATCGATCATCTGCAGTTCTTTCAATTTGCTGCAATATTTCCGGTAGATCACAGAGATCTTGCTCTCTGCCTCTTCATCCAGAGCCTCGATCTCGTCCTCACCAAGCATCATATTTTTAATATAAGTAATCAGCGTGCGGATATTTTTCAGATCTCCGTCTGTGGGATATACCCGTTCCACCCGTTGGTAGATCTCTGCCAGGAAGCTTACGATCCGCTTTTCATCATTCAGAAGCTGATGGGGCGTCTTCCCTGTTCGATAGCCATAATATTGCAGCACTTTGGCACAGATGCCGTTGATGGTTCGAAATTCCAGCTGCTCTGCCAGTTCCGGTCCAAATTTCGCCGCAAATCGCGCT
>OGJP01000751.1_pt1 | contig 10555 bp, 7 predicted proteins | sample 1572311 | NCBI WGS metagenome assembly OGJP01 (sample SAMEA2582093, study PRJEB24529) | metagenome | biome: Human gut stool | place: China | collected 2011
CTTAAAATGGGTGCGTTGACCAGAACTCGTACACGTGGAACGGCATGGAATTGGGGTAGATATAATAAATGGGATGATTGGGGAAATTGGAGCCAGAACATTACAAATACAGATCCATTGTATGACACGGAACCTAAAGTTGAGATAATTGACAAGTAGGAGATAGCGGAGAATGCGAGAAAATAATAAGTTTTTTACGATAAGACAAGTTATGAGTTTTATCATGGGAGCTGCATTTCTGTTTCTGGCGATGTTTGTGGTCACGGTTCCAACTCTGGCAAAAGAGTCAGAGAATACTTGCGGATCTAACCTGAAATGGTCCATCTCCGGTTCTACACTGACAATCACTGGTACTGGTGACATGACGGATTACAGAGACAGTCATCTGGCACCCTGGGCAGAGCAGGCGGAGGATATTACCTCCGTCCAACTGCCCAGTGGGCTGACTTCCATTGGCAATTTAGCGTTTTATGGTTGTGAGAATCTGAAGAGTATCAGTATCCCGGCATCGGTCACAGACATTGGAAGCTATGCATTTGCAGAGTGTACAAGCCTCAGATCAGTAGGTATGTCAGGTGCGACAGTGATTGGAAGCAGTGCATTTCAGCAGTGTGAGAGTCTGAGTTCGATCAGTCTGCCATCTTCTTTAGCAATGATTGGCACACAGGCATTTTATCGATGCGAGTCACTGACAACTGTGAATGTACCTTCATCGGTGACCAGTATGGGAGCATCGGTGTTTGCATATTGTACAGGATTGATCCGTGCCACCGTCAATGCATCCGTAGAGACATTGCCGACCTGGACATTTTATGGCTGCACTTCACTGGCAGATGTATCTTTGTCAGGATCGATTACTTCAGCCGGAGAATATGCGTTCAAAGGCTGTGAGAATGTAAATACGATCTATACCGGATCTCACGATATGGATGTCGCAGACAAGATTCAGGAGGAAGTTCCGGATACTGGCAGGGTGGATATCGGCGAGATGCCGTCAACCACGATCACGGCAAAGAGTGATGAGATAGACAGTACCCAGACAACGGTAACAGAGACGGAGAATGCCACGATTTTTGTGCTCAAGAAGACAGAGGAGAACAAGGAGACCAACCGGATTGAGGCGTCTCTGGATAACAAGGATGGCTGGTCTGATCTGGAAGAGGCAGTAAAGGACAGACTCAATGAAGGAGTCAGCGGATCTCTGGAAGTGTCAGTCCGGACAACGGAAAAAGAGATCTCAGGAAAAGATCTGGCAAGATTCAGCGGCGAGAATGTGATCCTAGCGATCCATACAGACGATGACAATGTCTGGAAGATCGACATGGTCGGAAAGCAGGCAAAGGATTTTGCTAAGAAGTATGCATTTGATGTACAGGTGACATCAATCGATCCATCGAAGACATCAATCGAGAGCGACGAAGTCTATCTGGTGCAGTTTACTGGTAAGGCAGATATTCCGGTCGTAGTTGGTATTAAAGTAGGTAGTCCCCGTCAGTATGCGACATTGTATCGGAAGGATGAAGTCCTGAGTACGGTCGTGATTGATGACGATGGCTATGCATGGTTTTCCATGGACAGAGTGGAAAAGGGAACAAAATATTATATTGGCATCAACGTGGAGGGGATGACACTGGAAGAAGCGGTGATTCCTGAGACGTTGTATGACCAGTATGGCGTGGATGCAACACTGACAGATGCGTCCGGTAAGCAGTATGAGCTGGGAGACCGCAGTTCCAGATGGGGCATCACGGGCAAACAGTTTGCTATCTATGTTGCGTTGGCAATCGCAGCAGTGGTATTATTGGTAACGATCGTCATGCTGACCTTACATAAGCTGGCGGCTTCCAAAGAGAAATACCGCCGCATGGCAGAAGAGGACGAGGCGAATGCCATTGACGAGGATGCACTTCGGATGGAAGTGATGCGCGAGCTTCTGGCGGAGCGCGAAGGAAAGAACGAGTCTGAATCAGAAGAGCCGGAAGGCTCCGATGAGGAAGACAAGGAATAATCAGAGATAGGACATCAAGGGAAAGGAGGAAATGCAGCGTGAGAAAGGTATATATGCGATTATTTTTTACATGCATTTCCCTTTTGACAGCAGTGGTCATGATCGCAACAGTCTCCTATGCGTGGCTGGTGCTTTCGGGGAGTCCGTCGGTGAACGGGATTTCCGTACTGATCGGGGGCGGGCAGTCGATCCTGCTGGCCCCGGATCTGACACAAGAGGTAGAGGTGGACGGTCAGAAGGTGACCGTTCATTATCCGGGAAAATTCAGCAATACGCTGGATTTTTCCAAATATGAGACATACAACTATTTGAATGAAGTGAGTGCTCTGTCACCGGTCTCCAGTGCGGACGGCCATTACTGGCTGATCCCCCAATATGATGAGGATGGAAATCTGGCAGAGCAGTTTGCGGTAGATGACAGTCTCTCTCACGGCAATCAGACGTCGGGCGGAGGGTATGTATATGTGGATTACTGGCTCGTCTCTCCGGGTTCGGAGTATGATGTGCGGGTATCCATGGATGAGAAGCATGGCCGGGGCAGTTATCTGGTGGAGCTTCCGCCGGTGGAGAAGGCGGAGGATGGAAGTCTCAGGCTTGCCGATTCCCAGAATGTGACGGCAGCCAGTGCCAGAGTGGGATTCCTGGTCAATACGGACAAGGAGTCCACGGCGGATATGACAGCTTATACGAAGAGTAAGGCATATCAGAAGGCGTACACGAAGCTTCTGGGCGTCTATCAGAAGGCCGGGGAGACTTATGATCCGACGCAGGTAAATAATCGATTTACGATCTATGAGCCAAATGGAACCCTGCATCCGCTGAATGAACAGATGGAGGGCGGCTATCAGGTCACGAAGCCCCTTCAGTATGATCCATGGACGAAGGAGACGAAGGAAGTGAATCTGGATCCGTCGATCCTGGCGGTACAGAAGGAAAATCAGTGGATCAGCAACAAGGATGGTAGCAGCAGGCTTCAGCAGATGTTTCAGGCAGCGGTCAGTAGGAAAGGGGATCTGACCCAGGAGCAGGCCACAGAATATTTTTATAAAAAATATTTACAGAATCAGGTGGAGCAGAACCTGACGGCAGCAGCATTTATCAGAGATACGTCTGCATTGTACAGTGCTGATACCACGCTGGCTTACCCGGATGAGACGCTGGTGGGAGCGGATACGGTAAAGGCGCTGGAGACCGCGGGAGCTTCGGATGGAGCGGTGATCACCCGTCTGGAGAGAAATGTGCCTCAGCGGATCCGTATGTATATCTGGCTGGAGGGACAGGATGGAGACTGCAGAAGTGATACACAGGCAGTGAAGGGAGCTGCCATCTCATTAAAACTGGAATTGGCAGGTTCGACAGAATGACAGAGACAGAACAGAAGACAGAAGCCCGTGGGATGCCGGTCTGGCAGATGGTATCGTCTGTACTGCTGGCAGTGGCGGTGGGCTTATGCATCATCATATCCGCACAGATCATGGCGAAGGGCTATGTGAATCTGGCGGGATTCAGCATGTTCCGGGTGGTGACCGGGAGCATGGAGCCGGAGATCCCCACAGGGGCGGCGCTGATCTGTCACAAGACGGCGCTGGCAGATATCCGACGGGGAGACATCATTTGTTATCGGACCGAGGTGTCGGATATTAAGGGCGAGATCGTGACTCACAGGGTTGTTGATATTGTGATGGACGAAGATGGTTCCATCGCGCTGGAGACTCAGGGCGATGCCAACATTACACCGGATCCGTATCTGGTCCGGGAGGAGAATCTGGTAGGACGGGTGATCTGGTATACGGGAAAGGGAAGCCTGTTCAACAATGTGCTTTCTTTTTTATCCGGAAAGATTGGTTTTTTCGCCTGTATTGTATTTCCGGTACTGCTGGCGGCGGGGCTGATCCTGCAGAACTCGGTGAACAACCTGTACAAGGAGATTGCACGGGTGCAGGCGGAGCTTCGTAAGGCAGAGCAGGAGGCACCGGAGGAGGACAAGCCTCTGGAGGGCTATGCCACATTAACACAGAGAGATTATGACGAGATCCTGGAGACAGTGAGATCGCAGTTACTAAAGGAGCTGACAGGGCATGAGGATAGTGGACACACTGAGACAACTGAAGAGCGCAGCGAATGAGAATAATACACAGGCCATACAGATGAAGCGTTCGGTGGAACGGCAGATCGCGCTGGTGGCAGGTGCATTTTTATTGATCGTGGTACTGATCTTTGTCATGTCAGTGGCATGGTACACCAATGTATCTCAGACTGGCAGTCTTACATTTCAGACGGAAGCCTGGGGATTTGACACGAATAAGATCACGGCGGGCAGCGATACGGAGTATCAGATTCCACCGGGTTCCACGGGGATCGTTCCGCTGACGATCGACAACAGTGACAGCGCAGACGGGATCCGTGCCATTGTCACGGTGGATAAGATCGATATGGAAGGAATAGAGCTTCGGAAGCGGATCTTTTTCTATGTGGATACGCCGAAGACCTACACATTTGCATCTGCATCCGGCGGGGCAGCGCGGACAGAGACCGTGTCCAGAGTCTGGATCGGATCGGATCCTTCGGAAAATTATACATACACGGTAAATGGCGGAGAGAAGCTGACGCTCACAGAGGAATATGCCAGTGATGTGCCGTTGAAATGGATGTGGGCCTATGACATGGAAGGCTATTACTTCCGTGGAAAGGTAACGGACAACAAGGCAGAGGTGAAGGAGTATCTCCGTCCCCTGGAATATGATCTGGATCAGGCGGTCTTTGATGAGACGGAAGGAACCAGCAAGGGTCAGCTGGTGCAGATTGGCAGTAAGACCATCGGGGAGTATCTGCAGGAGATCACAGATGCAGATGGCTTTGACGGAACACTGACACTTGATGATAATAATATGCCAGCTTCCTCGGAGATGAAGACACTTTCCGATGGCAAGGTGTATTATAAGATCGCTGTGGATGAGAATGACGAGGGCATCTGGGCGTATCTGTGTACCTATGATGAGATCCAGAAGGGAATCGAGTATGACAGAGGTCTGGTAAGCAAGCCAGTGAATGCATCTGCGACCATCAAGGTGACGGTACAGAATCAGACACTGGCGAAGACAGAGGTCTCTGATGTGAAGGATCTGGAAGAGAAGCTGAAGGCACCCCAGGGACAGGTGCTGAAGCTGACCCAGAACCTGTCAGTCAGTGCTCCGGTGGAGATTCCGGAGAACCAGGAGACCCGGATCGACCTGAATGGATATGCGCTGACTTATACAGATTCAACCGCTTCTGCATATTCGTTGTTCACAGTTCCGGACGATGCGGCACTGACGCTGATGAATGGTTCTATTGTCGGAAATGGCAAGGGAAGCGGTGACAGTCAGGTTGTGAGCAGTGTTGCAGTTAAGAGTCATGGCGGATCGATCGTTATGAGTGGTGTGGAAGTCCGTGATGTGGACTCCGCAGTATTTGTGGAAGACAATGTGACAGATCAGGACAGCGTGGTGAAGATTACGGGTTGTACCTTTGATACAAAGGCCTCTTCTGTCAACATCTACGGAAATGGAAGTAAGTCAGAGGCGAAGAGCCGTGTGATCATTGAGGACAGCAAGATCACCAGTCAGTATATCGGTGTGGTCGGACAGGGAAGTGTGAAACCCAATCCGGAGCTGTGGGGTACGGACGTGGTGCTGATCAATGATGAGATCAGTGGTTACTGGGCAGCCCTGTACCAGCCTCAGCAGCAGTCGGATACGGTGATCAAGGGCTGTACAATGACCGGCTATACTGGTATAGTAGTAAAAGGCGGTAGCGTCACGGTCTATGACAGTACGATCACAGGTACCGGACAGCACGCGGATGCGGAAGCGGCAGGAGGCGGCTGGACAGATACGGGAGATGGTGTCTATGTGGAGGCTACCTATGGCTGGAGCGCTTCGGTTCTGTTAAGAGGAAATGGCAACACCATTACCAGTAAGGACAGTTATGCAGTGGAGCTGTTCGGCGTGAAAGACAGAGGACCGGGCAAGATTCTGACAGATGGTGGAATCTATAATGGAAAGCGTGGCGTCAGCAACTGGAATGAGATCGGTACATTTGAAGTAAAAGAGACTGCTCAAACTACGGCAGATGAAGAATAGTTACTGGAAGGACTTACGAGTGAACAGTACGGATCATAAGATACGACAGGAGAAAGGAGGCGGTGATATGATGGACAGAAGTGAGAAGAGAGTCATATTGCGGCACTCCTTTTTCTTATTGACAGGAGTGCTGTTGCTGGGACTGGCGCTGACATTGGGTACATCCTATGCCAGATATCAGGCATCTGTGAATACGAATTTTACATTAAAAGGGACATTTACTGCGAGTCCGGTGCATTTTTATCAGCAGATAGAGGATACAGATAATGACACCGGCAGTACCGCCGGTGGAAAGTATCAGCCCATTGGAAAATGGGAGAAGGTGGAAGGTGCGGACAACAGTTATGAACTGAAGTTTCGCATGAGCAATGCCCTGGATGCCAGGACCCATGCATCCCAGACGCTGGAAGTGACGCTGCTGGTGCTGGAGACCATTCCCGATAATGAGAATGGAACGCTGACAGTGGCTGCGGATCAGAAGAAGCCGACGGTTCAGCTGGAGGCCAATGGACAGACTTATGAGGGAAAGGCGGAATCAGTCACCCAGGGAAGTGTGTTCTGTAAAAAATATGGAGAGGGAACGGTCTACCGCTTTTATAATACGGCGGGTGAGCAGATCAGTTTCACGCTGCCGGGAGGCAGAGAGTCTGAGATCCCCATGACATTGACCGTGACAGACGGAGTAACGGGTGTCAGCTATGCATTGATCACGGACCGCATTGATCAGAAGTAGAAGGAGGACTGCCGGATGAGCAGGAAGAAAGAAATCATTATCAGCCTGTCGCTCACAGGGGCAGTGCTGGCATACAGTACAGTGAGTCTGTTCGCGCCTGCGTATGCACATGTGGAGCAGACCAGTATCTGGGCCGGAAGGATCCCGGATGCACAGGAACAGCCGGATCAGAAGGATCTGCTGGTGACAGGCGGGCAGACTATTCTGCTGAATACCTTAGATGGCAGGAAGAAGATCCCGCTGGAGATCCCGGAAGGGGGACTTGTGACTCTGACGGTCAGCGATCCGCACTGGATCGAGGCAGAGATCCAGACGGATGATGAGGAAAATCATACGCTGGTGCTTACATCTCCGCTCTGGCAGGAGATACAGGAAGAGACAGAAGAGACAGATCCGTCTGAGGATGGAACAGAGGATACAGAGGACTCCTCAGATACTTCGGAGGATGGTGATACATCCACAGATGATTCCAAAGATACATCCAAAGATACATCTAAGGATACGGATGGGTCAGAGGATGCATCTGACGATGTGTCACAGGATACTTCTGATGATGATTCGGAAGGTGCAGGATCCACCAAGGCTGACAACACCGGGAAGAAGGATGCCGATACAAAAGTACTTGGCGAGAGCCTGAAGACGTATTTGCCGCTGTTGAATAATAAGACGGCCGATGCAGATAAGACGTCTGGCACGGCTGCGAGTGAGGATTCTGGTGCGACGGCTGGAACTTCCGGAACGCTGACCGGGGACAAGACTGGTACGAGTTCGACTGGAACTGCTGGTGCGACGACAGGAGACAAGACCGGTACAGGTACGACTGGAACTTCAGGAACGACGACTGGGGACAAGACCGGTACAGGTACAACTGGCGTTTCTGGTACGGATGTGACTGGTGATTCCGGTACAACGACCGGAGATAAGACCAGTACGGATACAGACCAGGCCGGAACCACATCGAACGGCACCAGAGACGGTATGGAGATGCGCCCGGATCATGAATGGCTGACCGTCACCTGGACGCAGAATGCCGGTTCGTTGGTGAAATCAGCGACCTTTGATCTGGGAGTGTCTGTGGACGAGGATGCAGAATCAGCGGACAAGAAGACGGATGCCGGTTCTGAGACGGATAATACGAAAGACAATACGGATGGTGCAAATAGCGGCACCGGAGCTGATAGTACGGGAACCGAAAAGAGTGAGACTGACGGTGGAGATGTACAGACAGGCAATACGAAGTCTGACGGGACGGATGCTTCTGCGAAGACAGAGCAGAAGACGACGATAGAATCTTTGGCACCTATCGTGCAGGCTGAGGACAGCCAGAAGTCGGTGAGCAGCCAGTCGACTGGAGCTGCTGCACAGGGAAATAATGCAGCGAAATCCACAGCCCGGCTGACTATGGGTATCAGTGTGGTTCCGAAGAAAGAGACGAAGACCTATGCAGGCAGCGGTCTGATCCTGACCCATGTAAGTTCCTACGATCCCAAGATCGGTATTCTGGTGACAGCAGGAGAAGAGGGAGCGGTAGTTCTCTGCAACGGAGCAGGATTTCCGGCAGGAACCAGATACACCGAGGATGGCATGACCTACTTTTTATATGAAGAAGCGCCTCTACGGCTGGCACCGTCAGCCATGGCGGTGATCAATCTGTCCATGACGGACATCTCCGGTGATCTGACATTGTCAGCAGGAGAAGGATGCGAGGTCACGCTGGGTCAGCAGGATCTGGATCTGGATGAAAATACAGATGTGGTACAGGATGATACCACGTTGACCGGGCAGAATACGGTGAAGCCTGTGGGTACGGTGGTGACTCCGGAGCAGGCACTGATCGTAGGTGATTCCGGACAGAAAGTGGCAGTTGTCAGTATTCCGGATGCGGTACTGGATGTGGAATCGGTAGAGCGGCTGGAGACCGTAGAGCAGGGAACTGCCTGGATACCGGACGATACAGTGATTGCATCCATGGATACGGGAAGTACCCTGTATCTGAAGCCGAGGGATTCGGCTGCAGGTACATACCGGGTGACGCTGGTCTGGTCCCAGGGTGGACAGGCCATTTATCGGAAATCAATCCCGTTCTACATCTTTTACGCGGAGGGAGAAGAACATGAGTGATCAGATGCTGATCGATCCCATATATGAAAAATTTACAAGAAGTGTGATCCGTTCCATCGGAAGTACTGAATTCTATGAATTCTTTATGGATACGGTGTCCCATGCCCACAATGAGTTCCAGTTTTCCAACCGTAAGATGGAAAAATTCATTGATACCAAGTGGATCGATGCATTGGAAGAGAGTCTGGAAGGCTTTCAGCACATCATTGAGAATCCGCGAAATGTGATCAAGGAAGAGGAACTGATTGTCAATGTGGCAAATGCGAAGAAGGCCGGTTCGGATGTGGTGCGCCACCTGGCTCAGCATGGTTCGCTGGTGGAGAAATACGATGAGGACACCGGCGATGTGCGCCCGGCGAAGCTGATGCAGAAGTTCCGTGAAGATTCCACGGAGCTTTATGAGAACCGTCTGGCATTTACCGTATTGGAGGCAGCACATCATTTTGTAAAGCTCAGACATGATGCACTGATGGAGGCCATGAGCGATGAGTTTGGTGCCAAGCTGAAAGTGCAGTCGGATATGGAGAGCGCCAGAGAGACGGTTCATGTGGATATGTATCTGCATATCAAGGAGAAGGACAGTCTGCTTGATACGGATGAGAAAAATGGTGATGCATTTGACCGTATTTCACGTCTGTACCGGGTGCTGCATACATTTATGAATACGGATTTTGCAAAAGCATTTACCAAACTGAACCGTGTCAAGGGTGCGGTCATGAAGACCAATGTACTGAAGAAGAATCCGGACTACAAGAAGATTGTAAAGCTCTGGGAGTTCCTGCGCCAGTATGAGGACGTGGGATATGTGATCCAGGTGACAGAGCAGAATCCGGTCATCAACGAGAAGCTGGAGCGTGACATCTATCATAACATTTTATTCCAGTATCTGATCCTCAAAGGATATCTGGAGGATGAGAAGGATCGTGAGATCCCGACCGCCGGTAAGAAGCGGAAGCGGAAACTGAAACCGAAGGTGATCCGTCAGATCATCGAGGAGCTGACAGAGGACTACGATCTGAAAGATGTGGAGATCCGCAAGGTTCTGCTGGAAAGCCTTGATGGAGCTGGTGCAGATGCTGTCGCTGAGGACACGGAAGAGGAAGAGACAGAGAACACCGAAGTGGTGCAGGAGAGCGAGGAAGAGAAAGCCCGCCGTCTGGCCGAGATCCAGCAGAACATCGAAGACCGCAAGATCCTTTTGGTATTCCGGCAGGAACTGGACTGGTTCGAAGGTCATCTCCAGGAGCGCATCGACCTTCGGAACGAAGAGCAGAACGCAGAAGAAGCCCGCAGAAAGGCACTGGAAGAAAAAGAAAATGCATGGATCCGTTACTGGCAGGGTGAGCTGGAATCCTTCAGCGTGACCCTCACAGCCAATATGGAGAGCCGCGTCGCCTACATAAAAGAACTTGCCGAGGAAAAAGAAGCCCGCGAACAGGCTCGCCTGCAGGCAAAAGAAGAACGCCAGAAAGCCCAGAGCAGCGGCAGATGGAAGCTGCCGTGGAGACGGGGATAGATCTGTCAACTGAAAAGGGCACTTGCAAACTCAAGCGCCCTGATGTATAATCTACT
>OGJP01000752.1_pt1 | contig 10539 bp, 8 predicted proteins | sample 1572311 | NCBI WGS metagenome assembly OGJP01 (sample SAMEA2582093, study PRJEB24529) | metagenome | biome: Human gut stool | place: China | collected 2011
ACACAGAGCGATTGCGGAAGAGATTATTCTCAAGGAATTGATTTATGTTTAAATGAAGGTGATGAGGTCGTGGATTGCGACCTCATTATTGTATGAAAAATAGCAGTAGGCAGAATGAGAAAAATAGGGTAAAATGGGAACATGGATTTTGGGAACTCATAAGAAATGATTGTGCGGTAAAGTAGCTTGAAATGCCAGTTTGGCATTTCAAGTTATAGAGGAGATGGAATGGCGGATCAGAAAGTAAGAGAAATGGAACCAGTGGAAACACAAATAGTTGAAATCATGCCACCGGACGTTGAAAATCTGATTTATGTAGTAAGAAACAAACAAGTCATGGTGTATAGTGATCTGGCAATGCTTTATCAAGTAGAAACAAAAGCTTTAAATCGTGCAGTAAAAAGAAATATAAAACGATTTCCAGAAGATTTTTGTTTTCAGCTTACAACAGAAGAAGCAGAATCTTTGAAGTTCCAATCTGGCACCTCAAAAATAAGAGATATTTTACAGAGATTGGAATTGGAAACAGAAGAATAGAAAAGTAAGTTATGCAGAAAGGCGTGAGTCATAAGAATATGGCTTGCGTCTTTTCCTGTCTGGATAAGAAAGAAAGCAAACTGGTAGAAGAAGAGAAAGATTTGTCGTAAAAATGTGGCCAAATCAAGAAAATCCAGTGGGAAAGCAAGTGAAAAATCCCTATAACCTGCGATATACGCCATGCACAGCTCGGGAAAGAACTCCCTCACTGTCGGACTATCGGGCTGTTGCTCTATAAAATAGCAAAAATAGACGCCTTTGCAAGTAAACTTGCAGGTTGTCATTTTCACCATTGTGCATGACTCGTAGCTTTCACAAATATTTCACAAAATAATTAGCACTCGCATCTTGACAGTGCTAACAACTGGTGCTATAGTACACATAGAACAAAGAAATAGACATCAGTATGTCAGATTTATAATTTGGCATCAGCTATGCGAGGCGAGGAGGCGAGCATATGAACATTCAGAAATTTACACAGAAATCTGTGGAAGCAGTCAATAATCTGGAAAAGACTGCCATGGAATATGGCAATCAGGAGATTGAGCAGGAACATCTGCTGTATTGTCTTCTGACTCAGGAGGAGAGCCTGATCTCCAGACTGATTTCCAAGATGGATATAGATTCTACGTTGTTTAAGGAACAGGTGGAGCAGGCACTGAACCGGAGAGTGAAAGTATCCGGTGGTCAGCCTTATGTGGGTCAGTACCTGAATAAAGCCTTGATCAGTGCAGAAGATGAAGCAAAGCGGATGGGTGATGAGTACGTGTCCGTGGAGCATCTGTTTCTGTCATTACTGGATAATCCGAGTCCTTCCATGAAGGATCTGTTCCGGGAAAACGGTATTACCAAAGATCGTTTTCTGAAGGCATTGTCCAGCGTCCGCGGCAATCAGCGTGTGACCAGCGACAATCCGGAAGCAACTTATGACACATTGAACAAATATGGTACAGAGCTGGTGGAGCGTGCCAGAGAGCAGAAGCTTGATCCGGTGATCGGACGTGATGCGGAGATCCGGAATGTGATTCGTATTCTGTCCCGTAAAACCAAGAATAACCCGGTGCTGATCGGTGAACCTGGTGTTGGTAAGACAGCCGTTGTAGAAGGCTTGGCACAGCGTATCGTCCGTGGTGATGTACCGGAAGGATTGAAGAATAAGAAGATTTTTTCACTGGATATGGGTGCTCTGGTGGCAGGAGCCAAATATAGAGGTGAATTTGAAGAGCGTCTGAAAGCAGTTCTGGAAGAGGTCAGAAAGAGCGAAGGACAGATTATTCTGTTTATTGATGAGCTGCATCTGATCGTGGGAGCAGGCAAGACCGATGGTGCCATGGATGCGGGTAATATGCTGAAACCTCTGCTTGCAAGAGGGGAACTGCATTGTATTGGTGCGACCACTCTTGATGAGTACCGTCAGTATATTGAGAAGGATGCGGCACTGGAACGTCGTTTCCAGCAGGTACTGGTGGATGAGCCGTCTGTGGAAGATACGATTTCTATCCTTCGTGGTCTGAAAGACCGTTACGAAGTATTCCATGGAGTGAAGATCACAGACTCAGCCCTGGTGGCAGCAGCAACCCTGTCCCATCGTTATATTTCCGAGCGTTTTCTGCCGGATAAAGCCATTGACCTGGTGGATGAGGCTTGCGCACTGATCAAGACCGAACTGGATTCCATGCCGACGGAGCTGGATGAGCTTCGTAGAAAAGTTCTTCAGATGGAGATTGAGGAAGCCGCTCTGAAAAAAGAGACTGACAGACTCAGTCAGGACAGACTGCAGACGTTGCAGAAGGAACTGGCTGACTTAAGAGATGAATTTAATAATAAGAAAGCACAGTGGGATGATGAGAAGAAATCCGTGGAGAATCTGTCCAAGATCCGTGAAGAGATCGAGGATGTGAACCGTCAGATCCAGGCTGCCCAGCAGGGCTATGATCTGGAAAAGGCTGCACAGCTTCAATATGGACGTCTGCCACAGCTGCAGAAGCAGTTGGAGGAAGAGGAGGAGAAGGTTAAGAATAAAGACCTGTCTCTGGTTCATGAGAGCGTGACCGACGAAGAGATTGCCAGAATCATTTCCCGTTGGACCGGCATTCCGGTGGCAAAGCTGACCGAGAGTGAGAGAAATAAGACCCTGCATCTGGATGAAGAACTCCATAAGAGAGTCATCGGACAGGATGAAGGTGTACAGAAAGTTACAGATGCAATCATTCGTTCCAAAGCAGGTATTAAGGATCCGACCAAGCCGATTGGATCATTCCTGTTCCTTGGACCAACTGGTGTAGGTAAGACGGAGCTTGCAAAAGCACTGGCTGCCAGTCTGTTTGATGATGAACAGAATATGGTGCGTATCGATATGAGTGAATATATGGAGAAATACTCCGTATCCCGTCTGATCGGAGCACCGCCTGGATATGTAGGATACGAGGAAGGTGGTCAGCTGACAGAGGCTGTCAGAAGACGTCCGTACTCGGTTGTGCTCTTTGATGAGATTGAGAAGGCTCACCCGGATGTATTCAATGTACTGCTGCAGGTATTGGATGATGGTCGTATTACCGATTCCCAGGGAAGAACTGTGGACTTCAAGAACACGATTCTGATCATGACCTCCAACATTGGTTCCAGCTATCTGCTGGAAGGCATTGACGAGAAAGGCGATATCCGTCCGGAGTGTGAGAAACAGGTAATGGGTGACTTGAGAGCTCACTTCAGACCAGAGTTTCTGAACCGTCTGGATGAGATCATCCTGTTCAAACCGCTGACGAAGGATAACATCGGACACATTGTGGATCTGATGATGGCAGATGTGAACAAGAGACTGGAGGACAAGGAACTTCAGATCGAGCTTACAGATGCAGCCAAGGCTTACATTGTAGAGAACGGATATGATCCGGTCTATGGTGCCCGTCCGCTGAAGAGATTCCTTCAGAAGAATGTGGAGACCATGGCGGCAAGATATATTCTTGGCGGAGACGTCCATGCAGGCAGTGTGATGGTCGTTGACAGAGATGGCGATGGTCTTACCATCCGAACAAAATAAACTAAAATAAAGGCTCCTGTCTGGCAAATATAATTTGCCGGGCGGGAGCTTTTTGCGTCTCATAAAACCAAATTTCCGCGCATAGGATACAACTAGGAAAAGTGCACTTTTTTCAAATGGTTATGGTATACTGGAAGCAAGACTATACAGGGGTCGAAAAGGAGAAGAATATTATGGCAAAGTATGTAATGGCACTGGATGCGGGCACAACCAGCAATCGTTGTATCCTGTTTGACAAGAAAGGAACCATGTGCAGCGTGGCGCAGAGAGAATTCAAACAGTATTTTCCAAAGCCGGGCTGGGTAGAGCATGATGCAGACGAGATCTGGGCAAGCATGCTTGGTGTAGCCGTGGAAGCGATGAGCAGGATCGGAGCTACTGCACAGGACATCGCGGCAATCGGTATCACCAATCAGCGTGAGACCTCCATTGTGTGGGATAAAAATACAGGAGAACCGGTCTATCATGCCATCGTATGGCAGTGCCGCAGAACTTCTGAGTATTGTGATTCTCTGAAGGAGAAGGGGTTGACGGAGAAATTCCGCAGAAAGACAGGCCTTGTGATCGATGCGTATTTCTCAGGAACCAAGGTGAAATGGATTCTGGACAATGTGCCGGGAGCCAGAGAACGGGCAGAAAAAGGGGAGCTGCTGTTTGGTACGGTGGAGACCTGGCTGATCTGGAAGCTGACCAAAGGTGCTGTTCATGTGACGGATTATTCCAACGCATCTAGAACTATGCTGTTCAATATCAATACCCTTCAGTGGGATGAAGAAATCCTGAAAGAGCTGGATATTCCGGCGAGCATGCTTCCGGAGGCAAAGCCTTCCAGCTGTATCTACGGAAAGACCGAGTCCTCATTTTTGGGTGGAGAGATCCCTATTGCGGGCGCGGCAGGGGACCAGCAGGCGGCATTGTTCGGGCAGACCTGTTTCCAGCCCGGTGAGGCAAAAAATACGTATGGAACGGGCTGCTTTATGTTGATGAATACAGGTGAAAAACCGGTATTTTCCGATAATGGACTGGTTACTACCATTGCATGGGGCCTGGATGGAAAAGTGAATTATGCACTGGAGGGTTCGATTTTTGTAGCGGGAGCTGCGATTCAGTGGCTGCGGGATGAATTGAAGATCATCGATTCTTCCCCGGATTCGGAGTACATGGCTCAGAAAGTACCGGATACCAACGGCTGTTATGTGGTACCGGCATTTACAGGCCTGGGTGCACCGTACTGGGATCAGTATGCAAGAGGAACCATTGTGGGTATTACCCGTGGAGTCAACAAGTACCATATTATCCGGGCAACGCTGGAATCTCTGGCTTATCAGGTCAACGACGTTCTGGTTGCCATGGAGGCGGATTCCGGCATCCGTCTGGCGGCATTGAAGGTGGATGGCGGAGCCAGTGCCAACAACTTCCTGATGCAGACACAGGCAGATATTATCAATGCACCGGTGAACCGACCCTGCTGTGTAGAGACAACCGCTATGGGTGCGGCCTATCTGGCAGGTCTGGCAGTTGGTTACTGGTCAGACAAAGAAGAAGTTCTCAAGAACTGGGCCATCGATCAGATCTTTGAGCCAAAGATCAGTGAGGAAGAACGCAAGAAGAAGCTGAAGGGCTGGAAGAAAGCAGTAAAATATGCCTACGGCTGGGCAAAAGAGGACTAAGAAGATAACGTTGCAGGAATGTTCCTGAGGGAGCAGAATATACCATCCGATAAGAACGAGAAGTGTTGTGGGAAATGAATAAGGAGGAGTTCTATGTTACCCTATATCTCTGAATTTCTTGGAACAATGCTGCTGATCATTCTTGGTGATGGCGTTGTTGCTAATGTTACGCTCAATAAATCCGGCATGAAGGGTGCCGGAAGTATTCAGATCACCTTTGCATGGGGGCTTGCAGTCATGATCCCTGCATGCATTTTTGGGGCGGCTTCCGGCGCATCCTTCAATCCGGCGCTGACACTGGCACTTGCCATGGACGGAAGCTTTGCGTGGAGCATGGTGCCAGGCTATATTCTTGCACAGTTTGCCGGTGCGTTTGTGGGAGCAGTTATTGTATATCTGTTGTTCAAGGCACAGTTTGATGCTACCAAGGAAGCAGGAACCAAGCTGGGTGTATTCTGTACTGCACCATCGGTTCCCAATACCGGGCTTAACATGTTCAGCGAAGCAGTGGGAACCTTTGTGCTTGTATTTGCCATCAAAGGGATGGCAAATGTGCCGGGACTTACAGACGGACTTGGAAAATTCATTGTATTTGGAATTATCGTGTCTATCGGTATGTCTCTGGGCGGACTGACCGGTTATGCTATCAATCCGGCGAGGGACTTAGGACCGAGATTTGCTCATACGGTACTGCCGATCCATGAGAAAGGCAGTTCCAACTGGGGATATGCAATTGTTCCACTGTTGGGACCGATCCTGGGTGCACTGGCAGCAGTGGCACTTTACGGAGCAATTCCGTGGTAACCATGTACGATGTGGTGATCATTGGCAGCGGCGTGTCGGGGACAGCCTCGGCACGGGAGCTGTCCCGGTACGAAGGTAAGATCTGTGTAGTGGAGAAGGAAGAGGATGTGTGCTGTGGAACCTCTAAGGCCAACAGTGCCATTATTCATGCCGGATACGATGCACAGGAAGGTTCGCTCATGGCAAAGCTTAATGTGCGGGGCAATGAGCTGATGGGAAAGCTGTCAGAAGATCTGGATATATTATTTGAGAGGATCGGGTCGCTGGTAGTCTGTCTTTCGGAGGAAGACATGCCGGGACTGAAGGCTCTCTATGACCGAGGGATTGCCAACGGGGTCAAGGATCTGCGTATCCTGGACCGAAAAGAAGTTCATGAGATGGAGCCGAATCTGACAGCGGAAGTGTGTGCAGCACTGTATGCACCAACGGCAGGCATTGTGTGTCCCTTTGGCCTCAATCTGGCACTGGCAGAGAATGCCTGTGAAAATGGGGTGGAATTTAAGTTTAACACAGAAGTCAAAGGGATTCGAAGGCTGGAATATGGATGGGAGCTTTTGACAGACCGGGGAAATATCAGAACCCGGGCGGTGGTCAACGCAGCGGGTGTCTATGCAGATTATTTTCATAACATGGTCAGTGAGCGCAAGATCCATATTACACCCAGACGCGGTGAATACTGTCTGCTGGATAAGACAGCCGGTGAGCATGTGAAGCATACCATCTTTGCACTTCCTGGAAAATATGGCAAAGGCATTCTGGTGTCACCGACAGTTCATGGAAATCTCTTACTGGGTCCGACAGCGCTGGATATTGAGGATCGGGAAGGAACCAATACCAGCACTGCCGGGCTTTCGGAAGTTATTAAGAAGGCTGCCCTCAATGTGAAGGATCTGCCTTTTGGACAGGTGATCACATCTTTTGCGGGACTTCGGGCACATGAAGACGGACACGAATTTATCATCGGGGAAGTGGACGGCGCAGATGGATTCTTTGACTGCGCGGGCGTGGAATCTCCGGGGCTGACCAGCTGTCCTGCCATCGGAGAGCTGGTAGCGGAGCAGGTGAGCCGGAAATTAAGATTGAAGAAAAAGGAACATTTTATTGCTAAGAGAAAAGGTATCTTCCATCCGGATTCCTTATCTCTTGAAGAAAGAAATGCACTGATCCGTGAAAATCCTGCCTATGGAACGATTATCTGCCGGTGTGAGCGGATCACGGAAGGCGAGATCCTGGATGCCATTCACAGACCATTAGGAGCAAGATCGGTGGACGGTGTGAAGCGGAGGACCAGAGCTGGTATGGGTCGGTGTCAGGGAGGCTTCTGTGGACCGAAAGTCATGGAGATCCTCTGCCGGGAGCTGGGAGAAGATATGCAGCAGATCACCAAAGCAGGAGGAGCATCCTATATGGTGAAAGGCTGCTGCAAAGATGCATTTGAGGATGCTTATGACATTGTCATCATTGGTGGCGGCCCGGCAGGACTGGCAGCAGCCATCTCGGCTCGGGAACAGGGGATGGAACGCATTCTGATTCTGGAGCGTGACAGGGAACTGGGAGGCATCCTGAACCAATGTATTCATAATGGATTCGGACTCCATATTTTTCATGAAGAACTGACTGGGCCGGAATATGCTCAGAGGTATATTGATCTGGTGCAGGAAAAACAGATCGAATATCGGCTGGATACTATGGTACTGGAGATTGGAGCAGACAAAAAAGTCACGGCCATGAACAAGAAGGATGGGTTGTCTATCATCCAGGCAAGAGCGGTGATCCTTGCCATGGGATGCAGGGAACGGCCACGGGGAGCTTTGAATATTCCGGGCTTTCGTCCGGCGGGAATCTATTCCGCGGGAACTGCTCAGAGGCTCATCAATGTGGAAGGAGTCATGCCGGGACATGAGGTGGTGATCCTTGGCTCCGGTGATATTGGTCTGATCATGGCAAGGAGACTTACACTGGAAGGTGCACATGTGAAGCTGGTGGCGGAGCTTATGCCAAAGTCCGGTGGATTACAGAGAAATATTGTCCAGTGTCTGGAAGATTTTGATATTCCATTAAAATTACAGCATACAGTGACTGAAATCCATGGAAAAGAGCGGCTGACCGGTGTGACCCTGGCACAGGTGGATGAGAAAGGAACACCCATAGAGGGAACAGAGGAGGAGATTTCCTGTGATACATTGCTGCTGGCTGTGGGGCTGATCCCGGAAAATGAGTTGTCCAGAGAGGCAGGGATTCAGATTGATCCGAAGACGAAAGGACCGGTAGTAAATGAGATGCTGGAGACCAGTCTTGAAGGAGTCTTCGCCTGTGGTAATGTGCTGCATGTTCATGATCTGGTGGATCATGTGTCAGAGGAAGCAGCTCTTGCAGGAACCTATGCGGCGGAATATGTGCGGTCAGGTCAGGTATTTCGGGAAAGTCACAATCCCGGACAGCAGGAGGTGTGATGGATGGAATGTAAGAAATTGATCTGCATCGGCTGCCCGAAAGGCTGTGAATTGACAGTGTTTCTGGATGGAAAACAGGTTACAAAAGTAGAAGGAAATCACTGTAAAAAAGGTGCTGCCTATGGAGAAAAAGAAGTAACAGCTCCGACCAGGATCGTGACGAGCACTGTTCCGGTGCTGGAAGGTGAGATACCGGTGGTTCCCGTAAAGACAGCTTCTGATATACCAAAAGATAAGATGCTGTCCTGTGTGCAGGCTCTGAAAAATGTGAATGTGACAGCTCCTGTGGAGATCGGAGATGTGATCGTTCATGATATCGTACATACAGGTGTGGATGTAGTCGCAACAAAGAAAATCCGTGTAAATGCAACAAAAAAATACCTTTACAAAGAGCTATAAGTATGTTAGAGTAACAGGGTATGAAATTCAGCCGTCATTCAGAGTTTGGACACTCCGACCGACCCTTGATGACAGGCGTTTAAAAGTATAGGAGGAAGAAACATGATTTCTAAGGAAAAAAAGCAGGCAATCATTGCAGAGTACGGACGTTGTGAGGGAGACACCGGTTCACCGGAGGTACAGGTAGCTATCCTGACCGCTAGAATCCAGGAGCTTACTGAGCATCTGAAAGTTAACCAGAAAGACCATCATTCCAGAAGAGGTCTTCTGAAAATGGTAGGACAGAGACGTGGTATGCTGGCATATCTGAAAGAGAAAGATATCGAGAGATACCGTGCACTGATCGCAAAATTAGGTCTTAGAAAATAAGAAACCATAGGGCGGAGAATTTCTCCGCCCTGTTTTGAGTGGAAGATAAGTTCCGAGACCACTGAAAAGCGCAGAAATCAGTGCTTTTCTGTTCTTTTCAGTAGTTTCGGTATCTTCCACAAGCAATTCAGAAAGGAGATACAATTATGTACAAAAGTTACACAATGGAGCTGGCAGGCAGAACTCTGAGAGTTGATATTGGTCGTGTTGCAGCTCAGGCAAATGGTGCAGCTTTCATGCACTACGGTGATACAGTTGTTCTGTCTACTGCAACTGCATCTGACAAGCCGAGGGATGGAATTGATTTCTTCCCGCTGAGTGTAGAATATGAAGAGAAAATGTATTCTGTCGGAAAGATTCCGGGAGGATTCAACAAGAGAGAGGGTAAAGCATCTGAAAATGCGATCCTGACATCCCGTGTTATCGACCGCCCGATGCGTCCTCTGTTCCCGAAGGATTACAGAAATGATGTAACCCTGAACAATATGGTTATGAGTGTTGACCCGTCCTGCCGTCCGGAGCTGGTGGCTATGCTGGGTGCAGCAATCGCAACCTGCATCTCTGACATTCCGTTTGACGGACCTTGTGCAATGACTCAGGTAGGTATGATCGATGGCGAGTTTGTGATCAACCCGAGCCAGGAGCAGTGGAAGAGCGGCGATCTGAACCTGACCGTTGCATCCACCAGAGAGAAAGTAATCATGATCGAGGCCGGAGCTAATGAGATTCCGGAGGCTAAGATGATCGAAGCAATCTATATGGCTCATGAAGTGAACCAGAAGATCATCACCTTCATCGATACGATTGTAGCTGAAGTTGGAAAACAGAAGCATGAGTATACAAGCTGTGCAGTTCCGGAAGAGCTGTTTGCAGCGATCAAAGAGATCGTTCCGCCAGAAGAGATGGAAAAAGCGGTATTTACCGATGATAAGCAGACTCGTGAGGAGAATATCCGTGTACTGACCGAGAGACTGACTGAGGCATTTGCTGAGAAGGAAGAATGGCTGGCAGTACTGGGAGAGGCTGTATATCAGTACGAGAAGAAGACTGTCCGTAAGATGATCCTCAAAGATCACAAGCGTCCGGATGGACGTGAGATCACCCAGATCCGTCCGCTGGCAGCAGAAGTTGATATTATTCCGAGAGTACATGGTTCTGCAATGTTCACTCGTGGACAGACTCAGATCTGTGACGTGTGTACACTGGCTCCGCTGTCTGAGCAGCAGAAGATCGATGGACTGGATGAGAATGAAGTAAGCAAGAGATA
>OGJP01000754.1_pt1 | contig 10436 bp, 9 predicted proteins | sample 1572311 | NCBI WGS metagenome assembly OGJP01 (sample SAMEA2582093, study PRJEB24529) | metagenome | biome: Human gut stool | place: China | collected 2011
ACCTTGCCGACGAACAGGCAGACGAACGTCTTGCCGGAGCAGCCCTCAGCATTGCGCGCCAAGGTGACGCCGCGCATCATGCCGGGCGTCTGCTCGATTCCGCAGGGTGCCTGGTACCGACCCGTCGAAAAGAACGGCCGTCGCGTCGACGCGGGCGGCAACATCAATACGCTCACGTCCCTGCGTCCTAGCCCGCTGGCAAAGGGGAACGCCCAGCACACCGTGCTCGTCGACGTTCGCAAAGCCTGACCGACCTTCGAGGAGACAAAAAAATGAAACAACTCGGTTTTTTCATCGACACCTCGAAGTGCACGGGGTGTAAGACGTGCACGGTCGCGTGCAAAGACGCGCACAACCTTCCGGAAGGCGTGAATTTCCGTCGCGTGCTCGAATACGCGGGCGGCAGCTGGCGTCAGGACCGCATGACGGGCGCCTGGTACCAGAACGTCTTCGCCTACTACCTCTCGCTCTCGTGCAACCACTGCGAAGATCCCGCCTGCGTGAAGGTCTGCCCGACGAAGGCTCACCACAAGCGCGCGGAAGACGGTCTCGTCGTGATCGACCGCGAAAAGTGCATCGGTTGCGGCATGTGTGCGAAGGCTTGTCCCTACGGCGCGCCGCAGTTCGACGCCGCGGCCCGCAAAATGGTGAAGTGCGACGGATGCCTCGACCGACTTGAAAAGGGCCTCGCTCCGATCTGCGTCGAATCCTGCACGCAGCGCGCGATCGAATTCGGCGACATCGAAGAGCTTCGCAAGAAGCACGGCGAACTCGCCGCGATCGGCCCCCTGCCCGACGCATCGCAGACGAAACCCGCGCTCGTCGTCAAGGCGCCGAAAACCGTGAGCAAAGCCGAACTCCCGAGCGAAGCGGAAGGCACGGTGTACACGCACTGAGCACGAGAGCTTTCGGGGCGCTTCGATGTGCATTCACGTGCTTTGAAGCGCCTTTGAGGAACGCTCCCGAAAGACCGAAATACAATAAACAGCCCGGCCGGGGATCGTGCCCCGGTCGGGCTTTCATTTTGTCTTCGAACTTGCGGGGAGCGGGAATCGACCGCCCCGCGCGTCGGCAGACGCGTCAGTCGTTCGGGGTTTCGGAGGCCCGGACGTCTTCGATGTTCCACCGCGCGTACGGATTTTCGGAAAGCGCCGAATTGTAGTAGCGGACGTCGCCCGTCACCTCTTTGCCCGCCCAGTCGGGAAGTTCGGGCGTTTCCGTTTCGCTGCCGAGCTCGACTTCCGCCACGACGAGACCGCGGTTTTCCCCGTCGAATTCGTCCACCTCCCAAACGTATCCCGCAAAAGGGACGCGGTAGCGGCGCTTTTCCAATACCGGAGGCAGAACGAGTTCGTCGAGCATGCGCCGTGCGTCCTCAAGCGGAATCGGGTACTCGAACTCCGAGCGCGTGCAACCCGTCGTACGGCCCTTCACCGTGAGCCGCGCTTTATCTCCGGCGATCCTCACCCGCACCGTGCGGTCGGGGTCGCGCGAAAGATAGCCCTGACGGTAGAGGGTCCCCTCGGGGTCTTCGGCAAGGCGCTTCCAGGCGGGCAAAGCGCCCTCGCCCGAGACATCGCGCACGAGAAATTTGCGTTCGATTTCGAGAGCCATGCGTCGTCTCCTCGGAACCTCACCGCACCTCGGCGCGGCGGAAGCGCCGCACGCGCAACCCTTCGCGAAGCGTCATGCGTTCGGCGTTCGCTTCTTCGATCGTCCAGCGTTCGACAAACGCGAGTTCCCGTCCCGAGTCGGACCGCACGACGCCTCGAAGTTCCATCACGCCTCGATACGCCTTGAAACTTCGCACCTCGTAGTTTTCGTACCCGAAGGAACTCGCGCGTCCGTTCGCGTCGAAAACCACCCCGCACGGCACCCCCGCGGGGGCCGAGGGAGCGGCGTTACCCGCCTCTTCCACCCATCGTCCGCGGACCTCTTCGTCGCCCGGAAGGCCGATCCCGTAGATGCCGCACCCGGAGAGCATCGCCGTCGAGCCGACGAGGCCGAGGGCGAGCGCACTCTTCAAAATCTGACGTCGTTTCATTGTTGTTCTGTCCCGAAATGAGAAATCGTTGATTCGTTCATTATCCCGCCTTCGGGCGGGAAGCGCGGGCGACGGAACACAACGGACGACGAACTGGGAGCCGAGCCGCACACAAGCGAAAAAAGGCCCTGGGTCTTCGAGGACCGGCGTGTTCGTCCATGAAGCGCTTGCCGGTCTTGCGGTCACTACACCGAGGCCCATACAGCCGTGATTCCCAAATATCCCTCGACTAAAGTCGAGGGGTTTTCCCGCCGACTTTGCCGAAGTGCAATCGAGATAGACGCAGCTCCCTACATCAACCGCTTACGCGGCCGATGAGTCGTCACTTCGCCCACGATTGCGTTTCTGACGCAACTCTCCAACCGTAAGGGCCGGACGGTCCTTGCGGCGGAAGCGCCGGAGAAAAATTTCCGACGCTTCGTCTCGAGCTTCAAGTTGTACCAACCACCCGGCGTCAAGCAAAACACATTTCACTGCTTCCCAATGCTTCTTACAGTCATCGGACGGGAGGTAGTTTTCTCCGGACTCATCGACCCAGAGAAGATTCAGGGCCGCCATCGCGTCCCGATTGATCCACAGGCCGGACTCGCCCAGTTTGATCCAGCGTTCCGAGAGACCGTGCTTGATGAACTCTCCGGTCTCGATGTCATGTTGAGAAGGGCGCAGCTTGCGGGGCGACACCTCAAACACCTTCAGCCCGGCACTTGCAGCCTTGGCCTTGAGCATAGTGATGCACTGCCTCGGAGCGCCCTTCAGGATCGAGCGGCCGAAGCCGGATCTCTGAAACGCTTTGAATTGATTTTTTTCGACATGGATGCAACCGGCTCGCCCCAGCAACCAGTTGGCCAGTTCGCCCGCTTTGTTCTTGCGGTGCGCGGCGGCCTTGCGGTGGCATTCGGCAAGCTTGGCCTCCAGGTCACGTTGCTTCTTGGAAATGTTCCATTTCAGTGGCCCCTTCTTGACCCGACCTTTTTCATCGTAGTTCTTGGGATTGTTCGACCGACGCTTGCGTTCGACGCGACGTTGAACGTTGCGAATCGTCCTCGCGCTCTTGGCGAGACCGGCAGAAATATCGATCTTTTCAACAGTACCATCCTCAACGAAGCACGTCATGGAGCGCAGACTCGGGTCGATCCCCGCCTTGATGTCGGCAGGAGCAAAGACGTGTTTTACGGGAGAAGTACCTTCGCAGACAAGTTGAACGAACCAGCGTTTTCTTTTATTGATATTGCGCCACAGGACCCGACAGTATTTCACCTTCCGGGGTTTTTGCGGGTCTTGGGGATCGGCGAGCGCACGCATAAGCAACTCGTCGCTCTTGTCGACGCGGGCGAGCATACGACAACCGAGCCACTCAATGCACTGGTTGTCGGGCTTCCAACGGATGCCGGACTTGTTCGTCTTGCCTTCCAGAGAATGGAGACCGCGACGTTTCCCCTTGTAGCGGGGCTTTCCGCCGTTCTCGTAGCGCCACCGTTGGTACGCGTCCCAAAGTCGGTCGGCAATCTTCTGCTCGGTATTGCTGTCGATCTGATCCCTTCGCCCGGACTTTCTCAAATGATCGAGAAGAATCTTCTCGAAACCGTTTTTCGTCAGGCCGGCACTTTCCATCAGGCGCTTGAATTCCGCCGTGCGCTCCTTGCCTTTGGGCATGGCCTTGGCCGCCCTCCACGCATCGGAGGCACGCAACTCCCCGTCACGCTTGAGCACGGTGCAAAGCGTGGCATTGTGGAGGCATTGCGCGAGTCGGAACGTTCTTTCGAGCACTTGCTCGACGTCACTGCCGATGCGCAACTGCAACTCAACGACGAAGGAGGGCGTAGTGGCTTGGGACGGCATGGGAAGAATTTTACGCCGGGCTCAGAAGGGTTATTGCGGTCGGTTTGACGAACATCGCGCCTTCCTCCTTCGAAGTCGAAGGCTTCCTGCGCCATCCTCTGTGAACAAAGGCCCCGGGTCTTCGAGGTAACCCGGGGCCTTCGGAGGGAGGCCCGTCACCTTGCGGGACGACGGTTTTCGGTTCGGGCCGATCGTTCGTGCGATCGGCCCTGTCCGACGGCGATTACTTCATCGCGGCGAAGCCTTCACCGGCGATCATACCGAAGGTAAGAGCGTCGATAACGGCCACCGTGCCGAGACGCGAAGCGCCGTGCACGCCGCCCGTGATTTCACCGCCGGCGTAGAGACCCTTGATCGGGGCCTGCGTCATCGTGGAAATAACCTGAGCCTTTTCGTTGATCATGACGCCGCCCATCGTGTGGTGGATCTTCGGGCAGACTTCGATGCCGTAGAAGGGAGCCTTCGAAACGTCGAGACCGTTGTTGAACTTGAGGATGCGGTGGAAGTCCGTATCTTCGCCCGACTTGACGAAGCCGTTGAACTTCTTGACTTCTTCGAGGAAAGGCGCCTTGTTGATCTTGAAGTAGTCGGCGAGCTCTTCGAGCGTGTCGAACTTCTTGACCGTGCCCATTTCGAGCGGTAGCTTGACGAAGGAGGGATTGATCGCCTTCACGATCGCGTCGTCGCAGACGGCGATCGGGTAGTTTTCGTCCGAACCGATGATCTTGAAGAGCGCGTCGGCCTTGATCTTACGGCCGGCGTGTTCGTCCATGAAGCGCTTGCCGGTCTTGCGGTCGACCACGACACCGAGGTCCATACACCCATGATTGGTAAAGTTGACGGAGACGCCGAAGCCCTTTTCACGCGGGTTGCAGTAGGGGAGGAACTGGAGCCAGCAGAGCTGAACCGGAGCGGCACCGATGCCGAGGGCCTTGAGGAGGACGCCGGCGGTGGCACCCGGGTGGTTCGTGGAGTCGGTCGTCGGGACGACGCGCGGATCCTGGACCTGACGGAACCAGATGTCGCGCGAGAAGCCGCCGGCGGCGAGCATCACGCCCTTGAGAGCCTTGATGGTCTTCTGCTTGCCGGTCTTGTTTTCGAGGTCGTCGGAAACGGCCTTGGCGTTGAAGCGATAGCCTTCGCGGCAGACGATGCCGACCACCGAGCCGTCTTCGCCCATGACGAAGTCGTCGAACTTGCAACGGGTGCGGATGACGACGTTCTTCATGCCCTTGAGCACTTCGTGCATCGGCATGATGTAACCCGAGCCCGAGCCCGACTTGATTTCGTACGAACGCGGAACGGAGTGACCGGCTTCGAAGAGCATCTTGTTCGGGACGAATTCGCAACCGCAGTCAACGACCATCTTGATCGTGTCGTTGCAACGGTCGGCGATCGTGGCAAGGAGGTTCGTGTGGTTGATGCCGAGGCCGTCCTTCAGGCAGTCGGCGATGAAGAGTTCCTTGCTGTCCTTGATGCCCTGGGCCTTCTGAACGGGGTTCACCGGGCAGGCGACGTTACCGCCGCAGATCGCGGAGTTGCCGCCGACGGTCGGCATCTTTTCGATCATGAGGACCTTGAGGCCCGCCTGACCGGCCTTGAGGGCGCAGGCCATGCCGGCAAAACCGGAACCGACGATGACGACGTCGAATTCTTCGTCCCACTTTTCAACCTTGGCGGCGGGGATGCCGGCCTGGGCGGCGGCAGCGGCCATCATCGCGGTGGCGGCGGCAGCGCCCGACTTGAGGAAACTGCGGCGGCTCGTATCGATCGACATGTAATTTCTCCTAATCGTTCGTAGACGTGCGGCGGGTTGAAACAAGGGCTGTTCCTTCAAATACCCGATCCGTTGCACGCGTTGAGGAGAACTCTAAAGAATCGCGGCGCCCGCCCCCACATCCCGAGGTATGGGGGCCTTATCAAGGGAAACCCCCGCATACCCGAGACGTTAAAACGTCGCAGGAGATCTCGGGAAAAAAGAGGAGGTCAACGCTTCGCGATCGGATGCGGGGAGCGGAGCGGCGGGGACGCTCGACGGGAAAAAGAAAGCGCCCGAAGGAAGGGATTTCTCTTCGGGCGCTGGTTTCGCGTTTTGAGGCGTCAGACCCGGATCCGTTCGGGTTCCTCACCCGAGAAATCGGTTTCGAGCACTCCGAAGCCGAGTTTTTCCAGGTGCTCGCGACCCGCTGCGGTCGTGACGAACGTCGTGCCGCTTCCAAGCAGGATGCCGTCCTTCATGACGGTGCGACCCGCAACGATCGTCTCCGTCGCCCGCTGTCGCTCGAGGTCGACGATCGTCACGTCGGCCGCGGCGCCGACGCCGAGCTGTCCGCGATCGAAAAGCCGCAGGTGCCGTGCGGGGGTAAGCGACGCCTTAAGCACGAACTCGTTCAGTGTGAGAGCGCCGAATTTGACGAGCGAAAGACCGGTCGCGAGCGTGACGTTTCTCGGGATGCAACCGCCGTCGGTCGAGAGGGCGTCGACGAGGAACGTGCCGTCCGCGCGCTTCGCCTGCGCAAGGTAAAAGCGCGAAAGCGCGGGATTGACGGGAAAAGACCCCGCCGTAGCGGTTCCCGCCTCTTCCCAAACGCGAATCGCTTCGTCGCCGCCCGTCAATTCGGAAACGAGCCCCGTGTCTCGCACGACGAAGAGGCACCCGCGGCGAATCGCCTCGACGATGCCTTGGCGCGTCGGCTCGAGCCCGAAGGAAGCAAGGCACGTCCGCGTGACGTGATCGATCACGTCGCCCTTCGCATCGCACGTGAGGATCGTGCCGTTCATGGGCGAAACGTAGCTCTCCGACCAGATCCCGGGATTTTCCGCGAGCATCGCTTCGGCTTCGAGCACTTCGTCGAGCACGGGGCGCACCCGACCGCGGCAGTAGGCATTGATGTGCGCGAGATGAAGCTTCAGCCCGCGCACGGCCTCGACCGCTTCGCGCATGCCGAGAATGTTGGAGCCCGCCGTTTCGGATCCCGCGTGCCAGGCGACGTAGACGCCCGCTTCGTTGCAGAGTTCGACCATGCGGCGCGAAGTCGCCAAAGGGAGCGGCCAGTGGCCGCCCATGAGTTTAACCCCGATCGAACCCTTTTCGATGGTCGTGCGGATGAAGTCCCGCATTTGCGCGTCCGTAGGAGACAGTGTCCCGAAAAGCTCGCCCGGCGAAAAGCCCTCGATTGAGGCCACGTTGATGCCGGCACCCGTACGGTCGGCGTGCTTCAGAAGATCGTCAAAGGGCCCCGCCATATCGAGGCACGTCGTCACGCCCGCCATCGCCGCCATGCGCGCGCCGTACGGAGAGCCGAAAACGCTGCCCAAATGAAGGTGCGGGTCGACGAGCCCCGGAAAGACGTGCGCGGTCGTGAAGGTCACTTCGCGCGCTTCGCCCTCCAATTTCGGCGCGACGGCCGCGATTCGACCCGCCTCGATAGCGAGATCGAACCGTCCGTACTTTCCGTTTGCGGGGTCGACCAAAAATCCCCCTTTGATCAATCGGTCCCACGTATTAGCCACGATTACCTCCGTTCTCCGTTGAAGTCGACAGGCAATCATTGTGACCACGGGCACGGGAACGCCACATCGGGAAAAGCGCGCAGAGGACGGGTGGCAACCGGGAATCCTCTTGGAAAGTCGGCCGCAACGCGCTACGCTTGGACTCTCTTTCGACCCACCGCCCGCACGCAATAACGACCATGGCCCCCACCGAGCCGTCCGCACCCGACATCGGCACCGACGATCTTCGTTTTCTTTTGTCCCTTTACGAAACGCAGAGTCTCACGACGAGCGCCTCGCATTTGCAACTCAGCATGGGGGCGGCCTCGCGGCGGCTCGGGCGACTGCGCGCGGCGTTCGGGGACGAACTCTTCGTTCGCTCCGCTCTCCTGTTGATGCCCACCGAGCGGATGCGCGCGCTCGTCCCCGAAATCCGCCGCATTCTCCTTTCGGTGCGGGAACTTTTCACCAACGACACGCTTGACCTCGGCACCTCGCAGCGCACCGTGCGGATTCTCTCGATGGACAACGGCATCCTCACGCTTCTCAACGACGCGATCGGGCACTTTTATCGATCGGCCCCGCACGCGACGATTCGCGTGGAGTCCGTCGACCGGGAGCTTTTTTCGAAATTGCGCGAGGGGGACGCCGACATGGCGCTCTTTCCCGTGAACGACGTACCGAAGGACATGCGGGTGTTGGAACTCTACCGTACGCGACGCGGCATTCTCGTACGCGACGGTCATCCGCTTTTGGAGATCTATGCCGAACGCGGACACCTCACGCTCGAAGACCTCGCACAATTCCGCAAGATCGACATCTCGTTTTCGGGGGCGCCCCGTTGGGGGACCGCCCCTCGAATCGAAGCCGAACTCACGGCGGGCGTGCAGCGGACGGGCTTTTCGATGCCCTACTTTCTCGCCGTTCCGTACGTGGTCGGGCAGACGGACTTCACCTACACGGCCCCCGTCATCACGTTGCAGCACTTCGTGCGGATGCCCCAATTCAATCTGCGGATGCTCCCCGCACCCGCAGAACTTGCGGAATTCGTACCGCGTCTCATCTGGCACGAACGCACCCATACGGACCCCTTCCTTCAGTGGGTGCGCGCCATCATCACCGACAACTGTCGCGAGGCGGCCCGCCAGGCGGGGGCGCTCCTTTGAGCGACTTTTAAACGGCCTTCCGGCGTCCCTCGGGAAGCTTTCGTGCGAAGGTTGAGGGAAGTCCATACCGCGGTATGGACTTCATCGACTTTGGTCGGGGATTCCACGACCTCGGGCGTATTCCCCGAGGGTTTTCACGGAGACGACGGGGCGGTTCGGAGGACACTTCGGGACTCTCCCCTCTTGTCCGCGCCGCTCGCTTAACGTAGGCTTAACAGCTGAACGGCCCGTCCCGATTTTTCCCGGCCGCCGCGCCCATTCCGGTCTTCGCACCAACCACCGAGGAGGTTTTCGACCGTCCTCGCCGTCGAAGCCGAAATCCGCGCGAGCGTCTCGACTCCACCTCCCTTCGGGCGCCGCCAACGGAGAAAACGATGAACGCCAACACCTTCTTTGCCGCCCTTCTTGCGGGCTCCTTCCTCTTTGCCGGCGCCGCCGCGGCCGATGCCGCCGAATTCGGTGCGGACCGCCACGTGGCCCGCGGCGTCGAATGCGCTTCCTGCCACGGGAAGAACAACGAAATCTCGACCCCGACGATCGACCAGTGCACGCAGTGCCACAAGCCCGACGACGTGGCCGCCCGTACGAAGGACGTGAAGCCCCACAATCCGCACGTCTCGCCTCACTACGGCAACACGCTCGACTGCACGCTCTGCCACATGCAGCACGCCGAACCCGAAAACTACTGCGACCAGTGCCATCAGTTCGGCTTCAAGGTGAAGTAATTCACAGCGGATTCGGATGAGTTTCGGATCGGAAGCCCGCGAACGACTCCTGCCGTTTGCGAAACGTTCGACCCCGAGACACTTTGCGGCCCGTACGACCACGTACGGGCCGTTTGCTTTTTCGGGGTAAGGCTTCGCACGGGTGACAACGCGCAAGAGCAAACCCGGAGAGTGACGAACGCCCCCGCAGTCGATACACTCGGGAGAGATACCTCTTTTCTTCAGCCGCCCCTGCGCGGCCTCCGAACCATGCGTCCACGAATTCTTTGCGCCGCACTTCTCGTTTGCCTGCTTGCAGCGGGCTGCAGCACGTACGTTACGGTCGAGAGCCGCCCCGAAGGCGCGCGCATCACCGACCTTTCGGGCTCGGTCGAGTACGGGATCGCGCCCGTGGAGGTGGCATATCCGACCGACGAACTCGAAGCGCGCGGCGGGAAGATCCCGGGCTTTCGCGCGACCTGGCCTTCGGGAGCGAAGGCCGAAACGACGGCAGAACTCGTTCCCGACCCGAAGCGGGGTCTCACCGTCACGCTCGATCGTCCGAAGGAGGCGCCCGGCTACGAGAAGGATCTCGAATTCGCGCTCGAACGCGCGTCGGAGCGCGCCAAGCGCGCGGAGGCCGAGCGCGAACGGATGGAGCTCTACCTCGACTCGCGCCCGTACGGGTTCTGGTTCCGACCCTTTCCTTAATCAGCCCGCCGCGGGTACGAACGGCGCGAAAACGGCCGAACAAGCCGACAGAAGCCAAAAGAGCGCCCGAGCGCGTATCATGCACACTTCCTTTCAATCTTCCGACTGCGTAATCCATGTCTAACGAACCCTTGCGAAACCGCGCCCGGGCCGGACTTTTCATCGTCGCAGCCGTCTTGGCCGCGGCGGGCCGCCTTGAAGCGGCGCCCGTCGTTTCGAGCGAACCCGTCCGATCCGTCGAGGCCGCGTCGGGTACGGTTGCGGCGCACCGTGCCGCTCCGATGAGTTTCGACGAAGCGCGCACGCTCCTTCACGCGCGTGCCGACATTCTGCGCGCGCACGACGCCGAAATCGCCCGTGCCGACTACGAGTCCGAAAGCGCGAAGTGGCTCGGCGGTCCGACAATCGACGTCAACGCCATGCACATGGAAGGGTCGAAAACGGTCGAGCTCGGGCTCGACACCTCGGGCGTGGCGGGTG